>JAAHTG010000856.1_pt2 | contig 18885 bp, 19 predicted proteins | sample 6116081 | NCBI WGS metagenome assembly JAAHTG01 (sample SAMN13939989, study PRJNA603662) | sponge metagenome | isolation source: marine sponge | host: Mycale hentscheli | place: New Zealand | collected 2005 | reverse complement strand
CACACCACAACTAAAACTGGGCCCCCGCCATAAGCACCCCCACCATAGGAACTATAAAAGTAACTCTATTAAGTGAGGCACTTCTAGTATCCGCAGGAGTTCTAATAGTATTTATAAGACCAGGTTGTTCTCCAGCGTTATTAGTAGAGTCTAATCCTAATTTAAAATAATCCTGTAAATTAACTGACATTTTATTTTATAATATAACAAAATAAAAAAAAATTAAATTAAAAATTGATAAACTTGTGATAGACTTGTGATACTATAAACTTGTGATACTATAAACTTGTGATACTATACTATACTATTTAGGATTAACAATTAAAATTTCTATACTACAATCTGTTATTTCTACCGCTTCCTCATTGGAATTGGCTCGCCTAATTTGAATATTTAAATTATTTATTTTTATAGTTTTATAATTATTTAATGATATATATTTTAAATTGCTTGGATTTATATTAACACTCACACTTGTATTATTAATTGTATCTAATGACCCTTCTATAAAAGTTCCAGTTCCATAAATAATAGTTCTTTCATTTCCTAAATTAAAATCCACAGTGGAGGTTGTATTAAAAGTTCTAATAGGTAATGATGGAATTTCTATATTATATCTAATATTATCACTAAATAAATTAGTAATACCTCCAGCGGGTACAATATAAGTAGGATATAAATAAGGAAAATAAGAATTCAATCTTTCTTTTAGACGCGTATCTAAGAATTGGAATCCTCCTGTAGTAACACCCACACCCATAATATTTTTTAAAATACTATTGGCGGGGAACTTCATATTATAACTTTGTAAGACTTGTCCTGGGCCTCCTGCCTGACCACCTTCATATATGTTTAATCCATTACCAGTTCCTTTCACTTGTGTTAAATAATATCCTGTAGTAGATTCCTTAAAAAAGAAATAGGGCATTAATCCTAATGACCCCCCCCCCCCCCCCCCAGCCTTACTCCTACTAGTACAACAATCTAATAAAATACCCGCATCCACTAAATCCTCCGCTAAAGACGGACCATAATTTCTACTATCAAATAACACCGCATTGGTTTCTCCTGATACTAAAACACTAGCGTCATCTGTGTCCTGTCCTAATATTTGGAAATAATAATCTTTTTTTAAGGCGAGTGGTTCTGATTCTGTTAATTCTTTTCTAGTAAGACAATAAACCCTAACTCCTAATCTTATATTTCTTCTAGTTTCGCTTAGGTGTGTTACATTTCTAGTTCCTAAAACTATTTGTGTTGTTTTTTTCATAGAATATTTTGTTAAAATTGTGTGGTCGCCATCTTCTATAACATCAGTCATATAATTTTCCTGGTCATCATCTATTCCAGCATCTACACTTTTATATGGTTTTTCATCTATAATACCATTATGAAATATAGTTAATATATCAGTGGCGACATTACTACTAGTATATAAATTTTTTAGTTCCATTCCAAAATAAGACATTGGATATTCCTCACCTGTTCTAATAGTGTCAAACATAGGGTCAGTGGCGGTTGCCCATAAATTAGAAGTCATGTGTGTATTCAAAAATCCTAATTGGACTGCCGCCTGAGAACTAGGTAGAATTGGAGAATCTATATTAAAATACATAACTGATTGTTCGGTGGATTGGAATTTTACATTACTATCATTCACACAAGCATAAGGTAATAATGGATTCGCCATAGCGGTAAAAGATGGATAAGAACCAGTAGGAGAAAAATAATAATCATTTCCATCATCAAATTCTCTAGTTACATTATGGTTAGTTGTTTCACTACCAAGAGTAGCATAGGAATTTAGAGTAGATACTTCATACCTATTAGTTAATCCCATAAATACTGACCCATCTTTTAAAGTTTTAGATGTAGATTTATATGGAAAAAATGGATAAGTAGCATCATTTTCAGCATGAGTTATTACATTATTTTCATTTATTTGTATTTGTAATTCCTCACCGAATTGATTTAAAAATTCATTTTTAGTATATGAACCTTTTTTGATTTTTAAATCTATAGTGCTTGTATATGAATTAACTAATAAACTTTCATATAACTGATTGTTTAAAATAAAAGTCGCAGGGTTATAATAATTGTAGTTTTCACTTTGGAATCTATCTATAGCATTTTTAAATTCAAATTCTATAGTTTCATCTTCAGGAATTACAATTGCCTTTCTTTGTAAGTAGGCTTTATATAACGCCACCTCAGTGTTTTCTGATAGTTCTAATTGTTGGTTCGCCGCCTGTGAAAAGTTATACGCATTATCGCTATTAATATTAGGGTTAAAATTTAATATTATGCTTTGTTTATTCATACTCGCCATTGAATTAATAGTATATATATCTATAATATATTTTTATTTTTTTCTAATAACTTCGGTATATTCTTGTACCCTAATATATTAATTAAGTCAAAATGTTCTACTAAATCTAAATCCATTTCAAAAATATGTTTTAGATATATTTTCCTTATCTCATCCAAAGTAATTTTAAATCCAAAAAGAGTTTCAGTTCCATTCATAAAACCTTTTTGTATTTCTAAATTTTTTAGTTCAGGATGGACGGATGATTCTGTCTTAAGAAACCATCTCTGACTATTATCAAAATAATATTTTTGGAAATAAATATCTATAAGTTTTTTTAAATTTTTATTAACCACGGGTAGAATCCTTTGTGGTAATAAAAAACCCTGCCGACTATTATTAAATACAAAAGTATAATTTTTATTTTTTTTATCATTAATTAAATAATTATGACTAGTGTCCTCAGGAATAGTTGTTCCAGTATAAACTTTCATATTAATATAATTACTAGACCTTGTTGGAATATTAAAAACAAATAAAGATGTTATAAGTAAATTAAGAAAATCATTATATAATAAATCATTATTATGTTCCTCTAAATCCACAATTATAAAATCTTCTAACGCTGTTTTAATTTCACTATATTTTATTTTTAAATTATCTACTTGGAAGGCACTTATTAATTCTAATTGAGTTTTATCACTTTGTTGCTTATGATATTTTGTATATCTATTAATTAAAATTAAAGGGGCATCTATCATTTTTAATATTTTAATACAACAACTACAAGTTTGGAAAAAAGTATTATCTTTATATTGAGTTTTCTTAAATTTATCATGGAAAGAAATAGGGTCTTTTAAAAATTCCAAATCCAATTCTTCCAGTTTTAACCCATATACTTTTTCTATTCTTTTTAACGCCGACTTAAATATATTATGAGAACTTTTGGATTGCAATGGATATACTTTATTATGTAATTTAACATAGTCATCAATATTATATTTGTAAAAAAAATTCATTTTATCGAAGATTACTTTGTTTAGATTAAAAACATATTATAATATATTTACCTTAACGATTATAAACTTTTAAGTTTCGCTTGTATTCTTTTTTCTTTTTCTTTTTTTAATTGTATGTCGGTAATTTCTTTTCTTTTATTTATGTGTTCTTCCGTTTCCATAATACTTTTATTAAGACTATCAGTTACATCAGTATTTTTCTTAATAGTTTTTTCTATATTTGAAATCATTGAATTAATATTATCTGATAGATTTAAATTAAAGTCAAATTTATTAGTCTGACTCCTAAATAACTCTTGGCATTCCACTGGTAATGATTTTTCTATTTTTAACGCTTCTTTTTCAAAAACTCTTTTATAGACTTCATCCTCCTCATCTTTGGATAATTCTTGTTGTTTGGATTCCATTTCCACTTTTATTTCTTTAATTTCCAAATCTATATTTTTTTTTGTATTTTCTTTATTTTCTATTTCATTTAGTAATTGTTCCATATCTTCAATCGCCTGTGGGTTATTTTTACAAAATCTTAATTTCCCTCGCATCTCACTCTTTTTTCTTTTACTAACATTCAATAATTCAATTCTATCTTTTTGCTGTTGGATTGCTTCTAATTCTAATTTTTTATTTATTTCTTTTTGTTTTTTATCTAATTCTTTATTTTTAATTTTATCTATTTTCTCTTGTTCTTTTTGTATTTTTCTTTCTTCTGCTTTTCGCCTTCTGCCTTCTAGCATTTTTTTTTTCTGTTCATCCGTTAATACTCTCTTCGGTTTATCACTCATTATAATTTATATAAAAATAATAAATGAAAAATAAAGAACTCATAGAAATAATATTAGAAAAATTAATAGATGAAACTTTAGAATTAAAAAATGAATTATCTAAAATAAAAAATAAATTAACTAATAGATTATTTCAAATATCAAGAGATTATGAAATTATTGGAAATGAAGTTTTAAAAATAAAAGAAAATAATAAACATAAATTAACTATTAAATTACCCAAGGAAGAACTACCCCCAAAATCTAATGGAGTTTATAAAATTACATTTGATTAATTTCCCATTAGGACGTATCTTATGCTTGCGATGCTTATGGTTAAATATTTTATTCTATTATAGTTATATATAATAAACTTGTAATACTATACTATGAACTCATTAAAAATAAATCCTGTGGATGTTGATGAAGATGAATTAAATTTAGAGGAGTTAGACCCATTTATTTTTCCAAGTTGTATGGTTGGTATAGGTTCTGTCGCCAGTGGCAAATCTACTTTATTATTTAATTTAATAAGAATTCTTAAACCTGTATTTGGAGATAATGTAATAATATTTAGTCCTACTTTTACTAATGACCCTATTATGAATAAATTAATGGATGATGATTTAATTTTACAATATTATGAAAGTTTCTCTAATGAAATGCTACAAAAAGTATTAGGAGTAATTAGTGAGGACGATGACCCTAAAAGTAAATATTTAATTATATTTGATGATATATTGGGAATGAAAAATATTTCTAATAATATTATGGGTAAGGATTCTAAATTCTTACAACAGTTTGTCTCGACATATCGCCACGGCGCTGGTATAGCGAGGGAAGGGCAAATAAGTATTATGTTTTTTATTCAGCATTATAAATCACTACTAACTACATTAAGAGTTAATACTAGTTATATGATGTTTTTAGGAAAACATAGTGAAAAGAATAGAAAACAATATGCCGAAGAATTAAGTTATTTAACAGATGGATGCGAAGACAAATTCCACGAAGTATGGAATGAATGTAAAAGCGGTAAGTATGATTTTATAATGATGGATATGAGAAAACAGCGGATATATAAAAACCTAGACACCTTAATGTATAGTCAGGAAGATAATTTAAAAGGTGAAGAAAATAATCTAAATAAAGAATAATGGATGCAGAACAATTAGGCGTTTTACTCGCTGGTATAAGTTCCATACTAGGAGTTCTTATTTATTTTACAAAAAATATAAAAGAATCAGAATGTTTAGGTTCTAAATGTACCCAAGCAGTAGAAATAGAAAAAAATGTACAAGAAACAATTATCTAGTTTATTTTATTTTATATTTATATAATATACAATGTCAGCATACGGAGAACGATTAAACGCTTTTAATGACGCTGTTGATAGAACAAAGGAAATGGCGGAATCTGCCGCCGAATATGTAAGAGGTATGAAGGATAGAATTAATGACCCTTCCCAAGACTTATTTACAAAAATAAACGATGGAGTTAATACTACCGCAGGTATGGTTAATCAGGGCGCACAATTATACGGAACTTATAAAAACGCACAAGTCCAATCATGGAATTTAAAAAAAGATATATTAGATGTTAAACAAGACCAATTAAAACAAGTCCTTGCTAAGAAAGCAGGTTCTATGAGTCCCGCCAATCCAGGAACACCACAACAGACTCCTGAAATAAGTGATGATGCTTTTTCCTCACAGGCATCAAGAGTTAAGAATCTACCAAATGCTAGTGATATAAAATCACAAATCGCCCAAGACCCAGTCGCAGGAAAAAATCCACTCGCAGGAGATTTAAGTAATGAAGATAAACAGGCGATTTTTGACGCACGAGATAATATAGTTAATAGAAGTATTAGTGGCGCAAAAGCACCTTCTACTCAATCTCCACCTACCCAATCACAAGCGCCGCCACAAGCGCAAAATGTCGCCAGTAGCGCAGACCAAAACGCAAATTCAGTTAGTAGTTCTATAGGTAGTAGTACAGACCCAGTAGCACAATCTTCGGCATTAACGAATGATGTGGATGATGCGGCATCAGTTCTTTCAAAAGCACCCTCCGCCGTATCAGGTATGGTTTCCCAAGCAGGTAATAATCTACCACAAGGAGTTTCACAGGTCACAGGAGCGTTAAAAGATTTTTCATCTGACGCAGGAGATGCCGCCTCCCAATTAGTAAATAACACATTGGGACAGGCACAACAACTCGCAGGAGGAGTTAATAACGCTGTTCAAGACGCAGGGTCAGCGGCACAAGGACTCGCACAAGGAGCGGAGGATTTAGGGTCTAATCTCGCCAAGGCAGGTTCTAGTCTTGGAGAATCCTTAGGGACAGGAGCGCTGGATGGTGTGGCGGATGGATTACTCGCCTCCGCTCCTGAACTAGGCCCCGCAGGAGTTATAACAGGAGCAGTTGGCGGTCTTATACAATTAGGAACTACTATTGCTGGATGGTTTCATCATTCTAAACCAACGCCTCCGCCAGCACCTACTCCTGTTATTCCAGTCCAGGCATCTATAGGCGCTAATTTATCTACTATACAAAAATAAGGGTTACGTCGTTTAGCGTTAAAGTATTTATTTTTATTTATTTTTTTTTGATAAATGGTTAAAGAAAACTTAGGAATTTTATTATCTCTCTGTTCCAAAAATCAAAATTGGACTAATGTAGGAGATTTAGATTTGTTTAAAGTTTTTATACCTTCTTTTTATAATACTATTTCTAATAAATATAATTATAAATTTTTTATTGGTTATGATGATGATGATAAATTTATTTTAGATAATTTAGATAAAATAAAAAAGAGATTACGCTTGGTAGGCACTTTTACAGAATTAAAAGGATGTAAAGGAAATCCTTGTAACGCTTGGAATATTTTATTAAAAGAAAATATAAATAACGCAGATTACTTCTATCAAGTGGGAACTGATATACATTTAATTACTAAAAATTGGGATTCCTATTTCATTGGATTATTAAAAAAAAATAATAATTTAGGAATTTGTAGTTCCACAGAAATAGTTTTTTGGAATGAAAGATTATGTAATAACCAAAATGGTATAGCGGAGAATATATTATTTCATAAAACTCATTATAATATTTTTAAAACTTTATTTAATCCAAAATTTAAGAACTGGTTTTCTGACGACTACATATCACAACTATATTATAGTATAGATAAATGTTTTATTTGTGGTTTTGTAAATTTTAAAAATACCCACCGAGTATGGCAACAAAAATTAAATAGATATGAACCTGATGTAAGTGTTCAAAATGAATGGAAAGACTTAGTTAATGAAGATAAAAAAAAACTTTTTGATTATGTAATTACACACGATAAAAAAATCTTTGATAAACTTAATAATCTTTGATAGAATCAATTATATATAATATATAAAGATATTGTGTGTAAAATTTTTTATTTTATTCTATTTAGATATTATAAAAATGGATGCCGCAAACGGAGGAGAAAATCTTGCACCTGGTCTTGCCAGTGTTAAATATAAGACTATCCTACCGATGGGTAAGCAGAGTCAATATGTAGAGAATGAAAAAGTCCAATTTGATATTCCACCTGAGATTGGATATTTTGATGGTAAGCAATCATATCTTAATATTGTTGTTAGGAATACTACTACAAGTAATTCATCTACTTTTCCAGTGTGCTTTCCCCCTCATATCGGCGCACATGCTCTATTTAATAGAGTCCAACTTCAGGATACACGAGGTATGGAAATGGAAAATATAGAATCATACAATACATATACAGGTATTCTTAATTCTTATTGTAATGATAGTGATACATATAAAACAATTAGTAAGGTGGAGGGTATTGCCGCGCATAATCCCTTAGTTAATAACCGCGCTATTAACGACCCTAAAGTTAATTATTTTGTTGAAGTTCCATCTAGTAATGTGAGCGCTAATGTTGTCGCCGCAATAGGTTCAAAACCCAATACATTTTGTCTTCCTATTAATCTTGGTTTATTTTCGGCATTTGCTAATGAACACATGGCATATCCCAATTTAGATGTAGGAGGTTCTAGACTAACTTTATATTTGGAAACCGCACAGCGCATCCTTAACTCAATGGCACATAATGCCCCTGCGGTGGCGGGAGCAGGTGCTTCTAAACTTACTTATAGAAAAAACGAAGCGATTACTACTTATTTACCTGGTGTGGCGAAACTAAATGGAGATGTGTCAAGTGTGGAATTTGGTAATAACGCAGGATTCTCATTTAACGATTTACCTGAAGGTGATATTATTCAGGATTATACTGGAATAGGTTTTAGACCTGGTATGGAACTGGAAGCGGAACAGGCAGGAACTTTTAAAGCGAGTATTAGTAATGTGTTAGTAGATGCGGTGGGTAATGTTGTGGTGAATCTTACTGGTAATATAGGTGTCTTGACAGGGACATCATTAGACTTGGATGTTAGAGTTGTCCCTCCTACATCTCTTTCTTATATTATAGATAAAATAGAATTAAAAGTTTTAGAAACAATTCCAATGCCTCAGACTATCTCACAGATTAGAAAAGCGATGATGAGAGGTATTAACTTCCAATCTACCCAATTAACTAAAATATCTACTGCATCACAGTTAGTTAATGCTATTGTGGATATTCCTTCTACTATTAGTAGGGGTCTTTCCATTTGGAGTGTTCCTGTTAGTTCTGAATATATGAATTTTAGAGATGACACTAATAATCTTATGTATCCACAGATAGATTCAAATGTTAATGGAAATGATAATGAAATAGAATATCAGTATCAGGTTAGAAATATTTTAGTTCCAAATAGAAGTGTTAGAGTATCACGCACACGCTCCACAACATTCCAAAATGATAATCCAACTTATTATAATCAGCAGGCGATGGCATTACGACCCATGAGAGAAGCAAAATGTCTAGGAGAATCTACGGTGTCGCACGACTTATCAAATCCTTTCTTTGTACCTATATTACTCGCACCCCAGGGTTCTTCATTTAGTCTTATTGATACAGACCCACTCCTAAGAATAGAAAATACAACTGGAACACTCGCCAATATCTTACAGAAATTATATCATGTTTATATTAATCATACACGAACTCTTATGGCGAATGATAGTGGTGTTGTTGTTAGTATTTAATTTGTTTATCAAAGATTACTATGTTTATCAAAGATTACTATGTTTATCAAAGATTACTATGTTTATAGTGTTTATTTATTAAATTTATTATATTTATTTAATATATAAATATATAGCAAAGAAAGCATAATGAGTGAAAAAATTACCAAAACTATTTTAAACAAAGAAGTCCAGGCGATTCAATCTCAATTAACAGCACCAAATTTAGGGACTGATAAGCAGTTTATAAATATCAATGGTTCTAACTTAATATTTGAAAGTAATACAAATTCTACATTAAATTATAAACTACCAAATCCAATAAAATTAGATGTAGGGGATAAAGTAACACTATATCAAGCATTTGTAAATGAATCAGGATTAAATCAAGATACTATAACCTTCCAGGAAGATGTATATGAAGAATTGTCTTTTTTGTATTATGTTCCATCACAAGGATTTTATGGACTAGGAACAAATGCTTCCACCGCTAATGGAGCGGTAATTAACCCTGACGGAGGTGCTAAAATGAGAATTTTTAATACTGATTATAGTGAAATTCATGCCCATCCTTCAGTTTTTACAACTACACAAGACCAATTTTATACAGGGTTTCAAGGGTCAGACCCCACCGTCCAACTTCCAACCTGGAATACTGTTTTTAATAGTTTAGCATTTGCTAGAGAATTTGATTCATTATACACACCTGAGCCATTGGATAATGATACTAATATTTTTGGTGGAGACAACGGACAACCTTTTTATTTAATGGAAAGTTATACAACCAGAAGTGAATATCCTCAAAGAACCGCCCAAGTAACCCCTGAAACAAGTAATAGAAATTATATTAAACCCGCCTACGGAACTAGTAATGTATTAATTCCAGCGGGTAATTATGACCTAGATGCTCTTGCGAGATTAGTAACCGAACAGATAAATGGCGCAAAATTAAAAAATCAAAATAGTAATTATTTATCTGATAGACTATATAATCCTACTAGTGCTAATTATGCGAATAGTGATACTAATGATGTTTTTGGAGACCCTCAAAATTCTTTAATTACAAAAGTATTTACTACTTCGAGTTTAAAGAATGGCGATTATGTAACAGGCGACCCTGACCCTTATGCTTGGGATATGAATTATCTAAATATTACTAAAGGGTCAGATGAAACGGAAGAAAGACTACCTATTTTCGCAATGGGAGATTTGGCGGTTTCTCCTGATACATTTGAAGCGTGGATAAGGTGTTCCAGTAATACAGTCCAACAAGATGCCAATGCTGACCCTATAGAAACTTACGATGTTGTTAAATGTTTATTGCCTATTATAGGAGATTCTTATACTTCTAACCGAGCGTTTGATACTTATTGGATGGATAATTTACTTCATATTCCTGATATAGAACCTGACCGTGGCGAAGGTAATCCTGAACAGGCGGCGATTGCTAATTTATCTAGTTTTAATAATAGGTCTTTATATTGGATTAGACCTGAAAAAGAAGTTGCCGATAAAGTAAGAACAGGCGCAGGAGGAATAGACGCAGGATTTTCCTTAAATACAGATAAATATGTAGGGACACATTCATTTGAATTATCTTATGGTAAAAACCGCGCCACTAGATTTTCACTTAATAATTTACACGAACCCACAAAAATAGGTAGTATTAATCCTGATGGAACAGTTAATAATTTTTCAGGACAACAAGCAACAAAATATAATATTCCTAGTGATGATTTTGTATTAACAAAATACCCTATTGAGGCATCATCAGGAATTATGGTTACTAATTTTTGTGGCGGTTCTGTAAAAAATACAGATATGTATAAAAAATTAAAAAAGGAATTGGATGATATTCCTGACAAAAGTAGTAGAAAATTTTTATTAAAAGAATATGAATTAAAAACAAAAAAGTTCCATGAGTTTTTTGAAAATGACCGAGATGCGAGAAACGCATATAAAAATACATTATGGGCGAGATTAGGATTTGAATATAACCAACTTGGAGATATATCAAATAATATAGATACAATTAGTACTTTAAACCAACGATTAATGACTAATCCAAATAAAGGTTATAAAAAATATATAGATTTAATGAAAAGAGATAAATATCCTCCAATGGGTAGTCATAAATTAAAAGGTCTTATTACCCATAACGCATTTGATTTTAGTGATATACAATCTTGTGCTAATATGGGTTCTTTACCCCTAGAAGAAAAAGGAAATATTATTAATATGTATTCACAGAGAAGTTTTGCTAAAATGTCAAATGTTATAACAAGAATATCAATGACAAATCCATTAGCGTCACTTGGTAAGAGTAAGCAATCTAATGGTGTCGCAGAAGTAACTTTTGGAAATAATTTTAGTGTTTTATGTGATTCTCAAAGTTTTGATGCCTCAGGATTACCAAATCTTAATAATGGTAATTCATATTATTTAATTCACTCTAATGTTGTAAAACCAAATGGATTAGATAGTAATAGTGAAACTATGAATTTATTAGGAGTTATGAGTAAGCAAAATAGTAGTAATGATACAATTTATTCGGTAGATGGAGTTCCAAATATAAATACTGAAGAAAAGGTATTAACAAAATTAGAAATACAAATTAAAAATCCTGATGGCTCAGTTGTACCTGATAGTGTTATAGGGAAAAATAGTGGTTTTGTTTTAATGATAGAAAAGGCGATAAAACCTGGATTAGTTAATATGGCACAAGTTTAGACTCCGTCTAGGACTATGCTTGCTAGGACTATACGCTTAATTTTGTAAAATAAAATAAATAAAATATTAATGTTATTAACAATAGAAAAAGTATTTAATGATTTTATAAATACGACAGGAATAAGTATAATTCGCTGTGGTAATGTGGAAATAACAAATTTATTAAAAAATAAAGGAATAGATTTTAATCTAAAAAATAATACAGGGTTTTGTGGAGATGATAAAGATTATTTAGAATGGAAAAATGATTATAATAGAGCGTTAATGAATGCGGATTACCATCAGCATGTCCTTACTTGTCCCTCCTTTTCTTGTGTTGGAGATTATTTAGTTAAATTAAATTTATATATTCCAACTATTCCATATATAGAAAATATAGAATTTTGGTTAAGTGTATTTATGAATATAAAAAATAGTAATAAAAAATTAGGTATTGTATCTTTTTTCGCCGATGAAATGAAAGAACAATATAAAAAATTATCTACTTTATTTCCTAGTAAATATGATTTTAGCGGTATTGATATAGAATTTATTAAAACAGAAAATACCTGTGGGTCTGAAAATAAATCTTATTCCAAAACTCTAAAAAAAATAAAAAACAAAATTAATAATACTAATTGTGATATTTATATTTTATCTTGTGGATTATATGGATTACCCTTATGTGATTTTATAAAAACTAAAAATAAAAATGCGTTATATGTGGGTGGATTATTACAGATGTTATTTGGATTAAAAGGTAAAAGATGGGATACTAGAGATGATATGAATAAATTTTATAATAAAAACTGGGTATATCCGCAATCAAAACCGAATAATTGGAATAAAATAGAAAATGGATGTTATTGGTAGAATTATTTTCTAATCTAATATTATAAAAATGTCTAGAATATCAAGTAATTCTTTTTTAGTTGATGCGGAGCAGAGAATCCAAATGAGTCTTTCTAATATCTCTCCTGATATTTCAGGGCTTACAGTCTCTCAGTCAGACCATAATTTACTTAACTGTAATGCTAATGCTCAGCAGGGTGATGCCGATGTTTCTACTAGCAATCCTTTATATGTGCAGTTTAACACTGGGGGTGAAGAAATAGATTTAGTTAAAGTTGGAGGCACGGCGATTGCTATTGGTCAGGCGGTTATGGGTTCTTCTCTCCCTGTTGTTCTCGCTTCAGACCAGTCACGAGTTAATTGTGATTCTAACTTACAGGTAGGGGATGCCGATGTGTCCTCTAGTAACCGAGTCCCTACAGATAGTCGCCATGATGTTCAGGGGTCACAGGGAAATCTTAGTAACGCTCAAAGTGTTGTATTAGGCGATACATCTTCCGCCGTGAATGTGGAGGAAGGTAAATGCTATACTATTTTTGGATTATCTACTGATACAGTTAATCAGGCGGATATAGAAATATCTGTTGATAATTCCAACTGGTATTCTACAGGTATGGGAATTTATCCTGATGGTTCAGGTAATTTATTTACGGCACTCCAAAATACTCCTGTTAAATATATTAGATTAAAATATAACGGAACTGGAACCGTTACTAGCTCGGTTTCTTGGGCGTAATAATTTATTAGAATTTATTATATAGTATCACAAGTCTATAGTATTACAAGTTTATAGTATCACAAGTCTATGAAATATTTTATTGATGACTGGGATAGTGATTGTTTTATATTATGGGATTATATAAAAGATATTAATTTTATAGATAATAAAAGGAGAAAATGTATAAATTCACAAAAAGGTAAAACACTATCTATTTTATATGGATTAACACACGCCCCTATGTTAAAACAAGGACAATGGCGAACCAAAGACCCAAATAGTTGTAGATTTTTTACAAAAGCACGAATGGAATTCCCACACATACAGGATATACTTGAAGAATTTAGTTCTTTATATTTTCCAAAAAATTTTAAATGGAATTCAGTTACGATGAATAAAAATCTTAAATGTAAGGCGCACTACGATAAAACTAATGTAGGTGATAGTATTCTTATTGGACTAGGAGATTATACAAAAGGAGAATTAAAAATAGAAGATAAAATATATAATACTTGGAATGAAAAAATAATATTTAATGGTGCTACACAAAAACACGAAACTATGGATTGGGTGGGAAATAGATATACTTTAATTTTCTTTTATACAAAAAAATATAGTACTGGTAATTTATAGGGTTATTCTTTCTTATATAGTTTTATTTAAAAGTAAAAAACATAAACCGTCAGGTATTTTATATTTATTTAATATTCCCATATTACTACTATGTCCTAATGCATAATTATGTGTTTTATGATTACATTTTTTTATTTCTATTTCTTTTATATTAGTCCAAAACCTTGTTATTTTTCTATAATCAAATCCATACATACAATATGAAATATCATAGTAAGGTATTAAATCATTTATATATTCTTTCATTTTTCCGTTGGTGGGATTTTCTATAATATAAAATTCAGGATTAAAATAATCTATTATCTCAAATACTTTATCAACCATAGGTATTCCATATAATTCAATATCCTTATCTAATATTTCATTTGTTATAATAGTATCGCCATGTGCTTTAATCTTACGACCAATCCATGAACGGCGTAAATGCGACCACCACATACATACGGGTGAAGCGGTAATTAATTTAAAATAACCTTTTGGATATTGTTTATAATCCCAAGTCATAATATCTTCTTTTATATGAGTAGATGATACATAATTAGTAAAAGGGCAAGATGCCCCTAAATCTCTATCAAGTGATATTACATTATACCCAAGTTTATGAGATACTTTTCCAAAAGAGTGAGTCCCTGAGAATAATTCTAAATGATTCATAAGAATTAATATTTATATTTAATTTTATAATTATATTTTTTATATTTTATAATTATATAACTAAAATGGCAAGTTTATATAAACGATATTTTGAACTTAATCCTATTAATAATGTTACTCAGTTTTCATCTAGGAATGGAGTGGATGTCCTTAATTTTATTATTCCTAGTCTTCAGGATGTTTTACTTTCTACCCCACACCTCCACCTATCAGGAACTTTACAGATTAATAAAACATCCGCCTTAGCATTAGATAAAACAGAAGCACTACGATGGAGTGTGGATAATACTCTTGGAGTTCATGGCGCAATAGACCGAGTGGAAATCACATCGCGAAACGGCAACTCTCTTATAGAACAGCGTCTTAATTATCCTATTATAAGTAAAATGAAAAGAGCGGTAGTTAGTAATCCTGACCTTATTGTTGGAACTGGAAATAACCAGGAAGTTGTGGGAGAAAACTCACTAAATACTTTTAATCAGTTAGTCCGTGAGGCGGGCTCAAACACAGAACGCGCAGGAGTCCCCTTTTGTATTCAGTTAGATACAGGTCTTTTAAAAGACAATCAGCAGAGATTAAATTTAGGTGCGCTAGGAGGTATTGAAATAAAAATACAACTCGCCTCCACAGAAAACTTTTTATTTAATGTTGATAATGGAGCGGCGGCGAATGAATTACTAAATAGTGATGCCTTTTATACTTTAAGAGATGTTAAGTTATTTGGTAGATATGAATATGTCGCTCCTAATGTGGCGTCGGCACTCCAGTCAGTCGCCTTTAAGAAAGTGGATAATATCTTACAGGTTATTCAGTCTAGTAATGATACTATAGCATTCCAACCACAAGTCCGCTCATTAGATAAAATCTTCTATGTATTCCAACCTAATAATAATTCCAAAAATAATTATGCCACTAATTCCAGTCAAATGAATAATCTTGTTGGTATTAAAAATTATAGAGAAAGTAGAAATGGTACTCTTTTCCCCAAAGATTTCCCTGTTGAAAATAACCGCGCTGTCCCTGATTTAGTTAATTCAGGAGATACTCAAATCCAATCAGGAAACGCTGAACAGGTTTATCATTTGCTAGTTGGATTAAATGGTCATTATCCCCCAATCCATTCTCTTGTTTCTCCTATTAATGAAGTGAATGCCAATGCCGATTTAAGTAGTATTTTCAGTGATAGAGGTAGTGGTCTCGCTGGGACTACTAATAAATCTTGTTCCAATGTTGAAGGTATTTGTTGCTCTTATCAATATGGATACAGTGGATATTCTACTCCTATGGAAAATGACTTAGTCCAATTACAGGCGGAATCTTCTGTTAAAACAAATGACGGAGTTGTTAATGCTATTATTAGAAATCAGGTGCAAACCACAAATACTCTTATCCAGTATAACACTATGCTCCAATACAATAATTTACAAGTGTCGCGTTAAAATTAGAAAAAAAAAAAATATACTAGGATTAAAGAAGAAAATAAAAATGCCTAGTTCTAAATATTATCATAAAAATAAAGAATATTATTGTCAGCAAAAAAGAAATTGGTATAGATTAAATAAAGAAAGAGTTAGTATTTATAATGCCAATAGATATGACTTTGGTAATTATACAAATAAATATCAAAAAACTAATATAATTGGTTCTTGGAGAATTAGAGGATTTGATTTTTTAAATTATACCACAGATGAAATATGGAAGATATATAAAGAAACTGAGGAATGTTTTTATTGTGGTGTAAGTTTTGAAAATAGAAAAAAAAACTTAGACCATTGCCATGATACAGGTGCTATACGAGGCGTATTATGTTGTTCTTGTAATAAATTGGATGTGTTAAAAAACATATTATAATTTATTTTATTTTATTAATTATGGATTTTACTAAAATTATAAATTTACTAAAAAACCATACAAAAAATACTAAAATTAATATACTTATAGGAATTCCTGCTTTTGGTGGAATGGTATATTCTACTTTTACTACTTGTTGTTTATCCCTACAAAGAATATTAGACCAGTGTGGTATAGAAAGTCAATTCTATTTTCTAAATGGTGAATCATTGATTCCAAGAGCGCGAAATAATATCATTAGTCATTTTCATCATAATAGACAATATACCCATTTATTATTTTTAGATAGTGATTTACAATTTCATCCAATTAATATTATAGAATTAATTATAAATGATTTTGAATTATCAGGATTATCATATCCAAAAAAAAGTATTAATTGGAAAAAAGTTAAGAAACATTCTGATTTAATAGAAAAAGATATGGGTTTATTTAATTCTAAAATAACTGATATGAATTATAATCCAGTTATTTATATGAAAGATGGCAAACCAACTATGAGAGTTATTAGAAAAAATGTTGAAGTCCGCGATATACCAACTGGTTGTATGATGATTAAAAGAGTTGTGGTGGATTTATTAGTGTTGAATTACCCTGAAAGAAAATATTGTAATAATGTCGCTGGATATGGGAATGAAAACCAGTATGACTTCTTTCCAACAGGAATAGTAGATAATATCTATTTATCAGAAGATTATTACTTTTGTAAGTTATGTAAAGATATAGGAATAGAATCATATATTAATCCACACGCCACTCTAATACATACAGGCAAATACGAATACCATGGCTCTTTAATCCACTCATTAAAAGGTGATGAGTTAAACTGTGATATGGAGGTAGTTAGACAAAATCTAAAGAATTTTTGATTTTTAATCAAATAATATCTCATCCATATACTCTTCCAAATAATCATCATAACTCTTAGTTATATTAACACTATCCACAATTTTATCTTTTATCTTAACTTTTAATATATCCATTTCTTTTTCTAATACTTCTAATGTACTAGAATTTATTTTCTTATACATTTCTATTAATTTTTTTCTAGCGATTAATTCTTGTTCTAATTCTATAAACCCCTCTGTTAAATATCCTAAAGACTTTTCCAAATATTTAATATATTTATTTTTTTTATCTAAATGACTTTTATAATCATCTGCTAAATCTAAAAATTCTTGAGATGTCATAAAACTTGTGATAAACTTGTAATACTATACTATATATCTATAAGTTTAAAATTAAAATTTAAATTAACCGATAAGGATAAACAAATGAGAATTGCTATTCCATCACTATCAAGAGTTAATCAGTTAAAAACCCACACTTATGCTTATTTAAAAAAATGCGGAATAGATGATAAAAGTATTTATATCTTTGTTATAGATAAAGAATACGATGAATATTCTATCGCATTCCCCAAGTGTAATATTGTTACAAGTAGATTGGGAGTCCGCAATAGTAAAAATTATATACAAGACTATTTCCCAAAAGATTGTTACATTCTTCAAATGGATGACGATGTTAAGCAATTGTCTAAAAAAAATAGCGAAGGTAAATTAGAGTTTTACAATTTCCTAACTGATATTTTTAAAATGGAACTTTATATGGATAAATATGATTTTACATTATATAGTGTTTATCCATGTCCTAATCCTTTTTTTATGAAAGAAAGTAGATATGAAAATAAATTATGTTATTGTATAGGTGCTTTTATATTTTATAAAAATTTAAGATTAAATAGAACCACGAGTATTGTGGAGGATTTTGAGTTCAGTGTATTGCATCATTTAGAAGGAAAAATAATAAGAGATAATTCTATTACAGTAGAACATCTAACTTATACAAATCCAGGAGGCATTCAAGCATTAAATATTAGAAATAAAACTACTAAAGAAATCGCTGTAAAAGAATTAGTAAAAAAATATCCTGAGAATTGTAAAGCGATTTTAAAGAAGGACGGATATTGGGACATTAAATTTACAAGTAATAAAAGGCGTAAAGTTTTAAGTCCTATCCAGGAAGAACCTATAAAATTGGAAACAGTAGAAAACATTTGGAGTGTATTATATTGGGAGAAAATAAATCCCACATTTGTAAAGTGTGTAGAGTCTTGGATTAATGTAGGTTATAAAGTTAATCTACTTTGTAATAAAGAAGTATATGAATATTATAGGAGTAACCATAATGTTACCTGTGTTATGACTCCTGTTACTCATCCTGATTTAATGAGGTTTAAGGCATTAGCGG
>JAAHTG010000917.1_pt1 | contig 18979 bp, 24 predicted proteins | sample 6116081 | NCBI WGS metagenome assembly JAAHTG01 (sample SAMN13939989, study PRJNA603662) | sponge metagenome | isolation source: marine sponge | host: Mycale hentscheli | place: New Zealand | collected 2005 | reverse complement strand
CTAAATAAAGTTTCTGCGCTTCGTGGTGTTACATATAACAAGTTAGGCGAAAGTAAACTCTCTATGGGTGTTATAGCTCAAGAGCTATTAGAAGTGATACCGGAAGTAGTACATGAAAATAAAGATGGCATGTATTCTGTAGCATATGGTAATATTGTCGCTGTTCTTATTGAAGCTATGAAAGAACAACAAGAGCAGATTAACGATTTAAAAATTAAGTTAGATGGCTTTACCAAGTAGTGGAACAATAAGTGTATCTGAAATTTTAACGGAAGGCCAGGTTAACCCATCTGAAACGGCTTCGCTAAAGCAATTAGCACAGGGAGCTATATTCACTATCAACACTAATTCACCTAGTTACCCAAGTTCTACCGCCCCGTTTGCTATGAGTGATTGGTACGGTTACGACCATACCGCCGCTGGTGCGCAATACTATTGGGATCTTAGTAATGACATAGTATGGGACAATGCGACCGACCGGCCGCTGGCCAGCACCAGTGAGGATTTTAGCGCGTCCCTTTGGATACGACCGCAATGGGCTACCACTGATTTAAACTTAATAATTTTTGACTTAACCCCCACGGGCAGCACTGGAACATCAAATAGATTTTTCTTCCAATACGATTACGGTTTCAATCGCTTTATAGCAAGATATAGAAGCGGTAGTAGCAATTTTGACAGACAGTGGGCGCTGCATAGTAACAACTCAGCAACAGGCACTGGCGCATCATCGGCCAATAAGTGGTCCGGTAGTAATCGCGGAAACGTTAATAGCGATGGTTTTTGCAATTTGGTGCTAAGTTATGATGCATCTCAGTCTTCTGCAACAAATGCATTTAAGCTGTATTGGAATGGCACGGAGCTTACAAACCAAGCCACTTCAAATAGCAACTCAAGGTCGAACATGACTTTAACGGAAGTGACTTTTTGTGGTAACGACCATAATACAGGAGGTAGCCGTATCGCGGATTATATGTATATGCACATGTGGGACCAGGTTACCTCTAGTACAAATGCTAGCACTATGTACAATTCAGGCACACCTATATCTGCCGCTGACGCGGGTTACACAACTAATTTAATATTTGGCGATACATCAACATCTGTTCCTTCCGCAAACGATCCAGACAACAGTGGTAATTACGACTTTAAAACAGCTAACGGTCAATCCTTGGTTCAACTTTAAATTTAAAAAATTATGAGCAAGCTATTAAATTTTATAACCGGCGGTAGCGCTTCTTTAATAGACAAGGCAGTTGAGGTAGCAGACAAATTTATTGAAACACCGGAAGAGAAAAAAGCTTTTATTGAAAAAGCATACGAGCAAGAGGTGGAAGACCGCCGTGCTGCGCGCAATCTAGGGAAGAATAAAACAACTCCTGACATACTTACGTACATTACATTAGTTATTGCATTAGGATTGGCCACAGCTATCTTCACAGACTTTTTAGACTGGCAAAACCTTAGCGAGGTGCAAAAAGGTTTAATAACCACGTTCAGTGGTTTTTTCTTGCGCACCCTAGGAGATGTTTATGGCTACTGGTTTGGATCTTCAATGGGCTCTACAGATAAGACTAAAGACTTAACTAAATTAATGCGTAAGTAATTATAGAAAGTATAGTAAACCAAGTAATAACTAAAACAAAAACCAAATGACTTTTTACTACCGCACAACCACAGCGACAAGTGGTAACCAACAAGTATCCGAAGAAACCAAAGCTTTCTGGGAGCACGCCGCAGCTAAATCAAATTGGCGCATTGTGCAGCTACCCAATGGGTATTTTCAAACAGAATTATTCTGGGAAGAAAACTGGAAAGACGTAACTCGTCGGGAAACGATAACCGGGGCTGAATCTGCAATAGACAGTTCGGTTGATCACTACCTTAAAAAGCTTGAATTTGTTAAGGGACCAAAAGTGGTTAAAACATTCGAGTAACACCAAGCTAGTTTAATAAAATTTAATATAATGGAATTTAATAACCCGAGCGAGATTGTAAAAGATCTTACATTTGGCAACGATGCCAATAAAAAAATTATGGCCGGCGTCGATAAGTTAACAAACGCAGTGAAGTCCACTCTTGGAGCTTCAGGAAAATGTGTTATATACGAAGACGCGCTAGGCCGACCGGTCATTACTAAAGATGGTGTAACCGTGGCAGAAAGCGTAGTCTTACGTGATCCGGTCGAAAACATAGGGGCTACACTTGTTAAAGAAGCCGCTAGAACCACAGTGCGTGAAGCAGGCGACGGTACCACAACGGCAACCGTCCTTGCTCATGCTTTATTAACAGAGCTTACTAAAGAAAGCAATGAAAAAGAGATTAGAGAAATTAAAGCAGGCGTTGAAAGCTGTGCTAAAGAAGTTATGGTTTATCTTAATGATACCAGTATTCCAGTTGAGGGTGAAATGCTACAGCAAGTTGCTTACATTAGCTGTAACAACGATAAAATTCTTGGAAAAAAGATTGGCGAAGCTTTCGAGCGCGTTGGAAAAGATGGCGTTGTATTAATGGAAGAGTCTGATACAAATGAAACGTATGTTGATTTTGTAGAGGGCACCCAATTTGATTCAGGCCTTAAGTCTCCGCACCTTATTACAGACAGAGATAAAGGCGTTGCTGTTTTAGAAAACCCGTATGTACTGATTGTGGCATCCGGGGTAGCAAGCATAAGAAAAATACAAAGCGTGTTAGAGCACGTTGTTAAAAATAATAGAAGTTTGTTAATTGTAGCTGATGTTGAACAACAGCCGCATCAAACACTAATAGCTAATAAAGTAAAAGGTAATATTAAAGTAAACATAATTGATATACCTGGCTTTGGCAATACAAAAGCAGATACACTAGATGACTTAGCTATGCTTACCGGTGCAACAGTTATTAACGAGGAACTCGGGGATGATTTAGATTTAATAGACCCGCAAGTACTTGGGGAAGTAACAAAAGCAGTAACGAACAATAAAAATACAATACTGCAAGTAGATGTTGACCCCGCTGTCTTAGAAGATCGAATTCGAGATGTTAAAGACAAAGTTGCGCTAGAAACAAACGGTTACATTAAAAACAAGTTAGAACAGCGATTGTCTATGCTTACCGGTAAGGTAGGGATTATACATGTTGGTGCTGATTCAAGAGTGGAATTAAAGGAAAAGAAAGACCGTGTTGAAGACGCAATTTACGCAACACAAGCTGCATTAAAAGAAGGAATTGTTCCAGGCGGCGGAATTGCCTTATTGCACGCTTCTCAAAAAATTAAAAACAAAGGTGTAGGTTATGTTTCATTGCTCAACGCAATGCAAGCTCCTTTTTATACTATAATGCGTAATGCTAATATTGACGCTGCGGATTTTGCAGCTAAAAAGAATATGGGTATTGATGCTATCTCTGGTAAAAAAGTAAACATGATTAAGGCCGGTATTATTGATCCTGTATTAGTAACCAAAACCGCGCTTAAAAATGCTATTAGTGTTGCTACTACTATTATGTCAGCAGATTGTATAATTTCAAATATGCGTTTGGATGAAAGCAATTAATTATTATATAATAATAAAGAAGATCAAAGAACCTGCTAAAACAGTAGCGGGTCTTGAACTTACAGAGCAGCAGGATAAAGATATTAGATACTTAAAAGCTGAAGTAATAAGCTGTGGGCATTTAGTAATAGGCGTTGAAACCGGTGATATTATAAGATACGATAAGCATGCTGGTCATGGTATTGAATGGGACAGTGAGCTTTATTATGTTATTACCGCGCAAGATGTTGTTATTGTAGAATGAGGCTAACTCCTGATGATTTAAGGGAAATTAACTTGTTTAAATATTATAGGTTAGTTCGTAAATGGGCGTGTAAAACATATGATATAAAAGACGCTGATCTTGAGTTGCTAATATATTTAGATTGTAAAAACAGGTTTACTCGCGATGATTTTATTAACGGTACGTACACTTATGCTTGGGACAAAGATAGGTGGGAGCGACTGCGTAGAGAAGGTTGGATTGAAGTGTGGAGACAAAGAAACAGAACAACTATTAAATATAGCGTGTTTAAAACATCTCAAAAAACGCGGCGATTAATAACAAGAATATATAGTATAATGTTAGGTTACGAGGATATACCTACAACAGAAGCAAGCAAGTTTTATAAAAACAAAACATATACGGATAAAGTTTACAATAAGGCTATAGACGATATGATTAAAGATAAAGAAAGATGAGAGCAATACCTATTACAAAAAGAGTGCAGGAAAGCGTTAATACATATCCTAAAATGCAGGAAGTAACTATTGATGCAGCAGGAAAAGTTGCAGGCAATTTTACAACTTTGGATGACGATTGCGGCTGCAGCGGAGATTGCGATTGCGATTAATAATGTTTCAGCTAAAGAACAAAGAAGCGCTTTTTGGCATTAATAAAGAAGCGTCTGATCACGGAACGCCTGTTTTTGAAAAACAACTAGAGCCAGGTGTACAGGCGGAAGCTAATAGGGACGGTACTATATTTGTGCAAAAAGGCATGGGTAGCAAAAAAATTGCTGATGCCGTTGCTCACGAAAAAGTGCATTTAGAACAAATGCAACAGGGTAAACTAAATTATACCGACGATACGGTTATGTGGAAAAAAAACACAAGGTCCCCCGCAAGAGTATATACTCGTCTAACAATGGCTGAAGGCGCTCATGAATTACCTTGGGAAAAAGAAGCATATCAAAAAACTAAAAAGTAACGGGGTTACATCGGGCGTGTAGGAAAAGGAATCGCTACCTTATTTTATTGCCCGTTCCCCATTTTTATTACACTATGGCATACGTACAACACGCTTCACCATTTAAGAAGCTAAAGAAAACAACGAAGGGTAAAGGCCGCCATTTTTTAAGTGCTAAAGAAGGCGCTGGAATGACAGCAGCGGGTCGTGCTGCTTACAACAGAGAAACAGGCGGTAAGCTAAAAGCACCTCAACCTGGTGGCGGCAAGCGCCGCACATCATACTGCGCTCGTTCAAGAGGGCAAATGAAAATGCACAATATTAATTGTTCAGAAACACCGGATAAACGCATTTGTGCCGCACGCCGCAGATGGAAATGTTAATAAAGAAATAAATATATACAATGGGAACTTTTACAAATCAACCCGAATTTGCAACAGAGGTTGCAGCTATTACGCCTAGCGATACAATAAACGGTACAACAAAAATAGACGGTGCTGCTTTATACGTAGGTTCCGCTGGGGACGTCAAAGTAATTATATCAGGACAAGACTTTAGCGGTGGTGCACCAACGGCATCCGATGCTGTTCTTTTTAAAAATGTAAGTGCGGGATGTTTTTTGCCTATTATTTGCGATTATGTTTTAGCTACAGGAACCTCCGCGGCTGACATTTTATCTGTTAAATAAAATGATAGGTATTGGCAATTATATAGACTGGTGCTGCGGTGGTAGTATCGCGCCACCGGGTGCGGATTTTTTACTTGCTATTAGAAATACTTTGGGTTCACCTCAACCTGATGGATGTGAGGCTTTTGAAATGACGGTAACTAGAACAAGAGCTGGTGTGGATACCGTGGTGTGCCAAGTTACAAAAATTTCAGACGCCACCGCTAATATTACTAATCCCAATGTCCAAGTTCGCAGCACTGATACGATTACTGTAAGTGTAACTGCTAATAACCCAACCACAGTAAATTGTCAATTATCTTATAATGTCACTGAGGCAATTATGCAAACAGGAACAATGAGCGGGACGCTTACTACAAGGCTACAATTTACGGGCGGTGCGGTTACGCAAACTTATAGCTTTAGCCCTGTTCAAAACAGTGAAGATTTTATAAACATATACGGTATACCTAGCGTATAATATTAGTTATCAAGCAAATTAGGTAATTATAACAATAACAATAATTTAATTATATTAAACCAAAAAAAATGAAGAAAGCAAAAGAAACCAAAGTTGAAAAGATCAAAGCTGAAGAGCTAGAAAGCCTTCAAGCAATCGTGCAGCTAATTAACCAAACGCAGCTTAGCATTGGCGGACTGGAAGTTCAAAAAATGGAGCTTCTTGGCAAATTAGACAAAGCAAAAGAAGAGCTTAATGTATTCCAAGTTAATTTGGAAAAATCTTATGGCAATGTAAGCGTTAGCTTAGTTGACGGAACTATCGCAGAAAATGCAGATAATAAGGAAGATTAGTATTGGGAAAGACTATAAAAATGACGCCATGCACTATTCTGTTGGACAGGAAGTGTATGGTGGTCATACTATAGTAAATATACTGGAAGAAGATGATAAGTATTCCGTGTATATACAAAAAGGAGAGTTAGTTATGCCGTGGAAAGACTTTAATAAAAACATGGCAATATCTATTGAATATGATCTTAAGTGGTAATGCAAAGCATATACAACTTTATAGTTAGCCCGAAAAACGGGAGATCCACTAGCGAGAAAAAAATAAACGGTAAAAAGCTGTTATTAAACACGGAAGTGCAAAATCATCATTACACTAATAGGATAGGTATTGTTAATAGCATACCTAAAATTTTTAAGGGTAATGTGCAAATTGGTGACGAAATAGTGGTGCATCATAATGTCTTTAGAAGGTTTAGAGACGTTAGAGGCAAAGAGAAAGATAGCCGAGCATTCTACAAAGAAGACATGTTTTTTGTATATCCCGACCAGGTTTACGCATACCGGCGCAATGGCGAATGGAATGCTTTGCCTGGTTTTTGTTTTATAAAGCCTATCAAAGCAAAAGAAACCTTTGAAATGCACAAAGAACAGCCTTTAATAGGTATTGTAAAATATGCTAGCGAGGGCCTTAAAAAAGGAGCTCTTGTTGGGTTTTGTCCCGGCACAGAATACGAATTTAATATTGAGGGCGAACGCTTATATCGTGTGCCCGTGAATAAAATAACAGTCGAGTATGAATATCAAGGAGACGAAAAAGAGTATAATCCTAGCTGGGCATAAAGCGGTCGAAGAACTTATTAAAGTAGCTAAAGAAGCAATAGTAGATTCAGATGACGATATATCAGCCGATAGATTAAAAAACGCTGCGGCTACTAAAAAGCTAGCAATATTCGACGCGTTTGAAATATTAAATCGTATACAAGACGAAGAGCGCATATTAGAAAACAAGCCTAAAGAAGAAAAAAAGGAAGCTTTTTCAGGGTTTGCTGAAAAAAGATCTAAGTAATGTACCAGCAAAGCTTAGTAAAGTCGGTAGAGCCTATTAAAAGCAGCACGCTACATCGGTTAAATAAAAGTAAAAAATGGCAATACGGTTACAATAAAGAACACGACTTAATTGTTATAAGTAAGACTGGCCAAGTCGGCGAAATAATAGATATACAAGGTTTGGTGGTAGGTTTACCTCCAGTCCCTAAAAACTTAAATAAGAAAGCTAACAAATGGGTCGTTAAGGAGTATCCTAAGGAGCTTAAAAATATTAAAAGTATATTCGATTGGCAGTCTTATTCCGATGATTTTAAAGAGAAATGGGAGGGTTATATAGATGAAGAGTTTAACAACCGGGAAAACGGTTATTGGTTTTATAATAACAACGTTCCAACTTATATTACTGGCACTCATTACATGTACCTGCAGTGGAGCAAGATTGATGTTGGTCATCCCGACTACAGAGAGGCCAATAGATTATTTTACATTTTCTGGGAAGCCGTTAAAGCAGACACTAGAGCTTACGGAATGTGCTATCTTAAAAACAGACGGAGTGGATTCTCATTTATGGCATCAGGAGAAACCGTTAACCTTGCAACCATATCAGGAGACGCAAGATTCGGTATTTTATCAAAATCCGGTAGCGACGCCAAAAAAATGTTTACAGACAAAGTTGTACCAATTTCCCTCAACTACCCGTTTTTCTTCAAACCCATACAAGATGGTATGGATAGACCGAAAACTGAACTGGCATATAGGGTTCCTGCTTCTAAACTAACGCGGAAGTCTATTCAATCAAAAGAGACCAGGGTTGAGATGGAAGGTTTAGATACAACCATTGACTGGAAAAACACAGGGGACAACTCTTATGATGGTGAAAAGTTAAAGCTATTAGTACACGACGAAAGCGGTAAGTGGGAAAGACCTGACAATATATTAAATAACTGGCGCGTAACAAAAACGTGTCTTAGGTTAGGTAGTAGGATTATAGGTAAATGCATGATGGGTTCTACGTCAAACGCATTAGACAAGGGTGGTAACAACTTTAAAAAATTATACAACGACTCTAACGTTTTAAAAAGGAATAATAACGGCCAAACAAAATCTGGGTTATATTCTTTATTTATACCAATGGAGTGGAACTACGAAGGTTTTATTGACGAGCATGGGCAACCTGTATTTGACACCCCTAAGGATAACAACATTTTAGATCCGTTTGGCGATATTATTGATACGGGCGTCATAGATTACTGGAACAATGAAGTCGAGGGACTTAAGGGAGACCAGGACGCTTTAAACGAATACTACAGACAGTTTCCACGCACGGAAGAGCACGCTTTTAGAGATGAAACAAAAAATAGTATTTTTAACTTAGCTAAAATCTACGAACAAATTGATTATAACGACGATCTGCGTAATACTAATGTTATAACCACCGGTAATTTTCAGTGGGAATCAGGCGTAAAAGATACTAAAGTTATTTTTATGCCCAGCCCACAAGGACGGTTTAAGGTATCTTGGATTCCAAATGCTGAAGTGCAAAACAGATCAATAATTAAAAACGGTATAAAATATCCAGGTAATGAGCACATGGGTGCTTTTGGCTGTGATAGCTACGATATTTCAGGTACAACCGACGGCAAGGGCTCAAAAGGTGCATTACACGGACTTACAAAATTTAGTATGGAAGATGCGCCACCTAGTACATTCTTTTTAGAATACATCGCTAGGCCTCAAACAGCAGAGATATTTTTCGAAGACGTGCTTATGGCATGTGTTTTTTACGGAATGCCACTACTCGCCGAGAATAACAAACCAAGATTACTTTACTATTTTAAACGTAGAGGGTACAGGGGTTATTCTATGAATAGACCTGACAGATTATGGAACAAGCTTTCCGTAACTGAAAAAGAAATAGGGGGAATACCAAACTCCAGTGAGGACATTAAGCAAGCGCACGCTGCCGCTATAGAAATGTACATAGATAGACATATAGGCTTAAAAGAAGACGGTACGTATGGAAGTATGTACTTTAACGAAACTCTAAATGATTGGTCAAAGTTTGATATAAATAATCGAACTAAATTTGATGCTGCGATTAGTTCTGGCTTAGCTGTTATGGCTTGTCATAAAGATATGTATAGACCTAATGCTACTTTACAGAAAACAAAATTAAATCTCAATATTGCAAGATATAAGCAAGACGGGGAAATTTCCAAAATAATAAAATAACAGTATGGCTGAGTCAGTTGTAAATAATTTTTTCCCAAGCCAGGTTGCTAGTGACCAAGAGAAAATGTCGTTTGAATACGGTCGCCAGGTTGGTCGAGCTATTCAAGCTGAGTGGTTTGGCGGCAATTCTGGAAACGTAAGATTTCAAAGCAATCAAAATAGTTTTCATGGTTTAAGATTATACGCTAGAGGTGAACAGCCTATACAAAAATATAAAGATGAGTTGTCTGTTAATGGTGATTTATCTTATCTTAATTTAGATTGGAAACCTGTACCTATATTATCTAAATTTGTTGATATTGTTGTTAATGGTATTGCAGACAGATCTTTCGATGTAAAAGCATACTCGCAAGATCCTTACGGGGTTGAGAAGCGCACTGCATATATGGACTCTATTATAAGGGACATGCAAACTCAGGAGATCAACGACTATGCAGCCGAAGCGTTTGGTATTAACTTATACGAAAACGATAAAGAAAATTTACCAGGTTCAAAAGAAGAACTGGAGCTACATATGCAGCTAAGCTACAAGCAAGGCATTGAAATTGCAGAAGAAATAGCTATTAATACTTTGTTCGACGGTAACAATTATGATTTATCTAAACGTAGAGTATATTATGATTTAACGACTATTGGTATTGGCGCGGTTAAAAATACATTTTCAGAATCTGAAGGTGTTGTTATTGATTACGTAGATCCAGCTAATCTTGTTTATTCTTATACAGAGTCACCATATTTTGAAGACATATATTATGTTGGTGAAGTTAAGAACATACCAATAAACGAACTAAAAAAGCAATATCCTCAGCTTAATCAAGCTGAACTAGATAAAATAAAAGCCGCGGGCTCTTATAATAATACAACATCTTGGAATCAATTCAGAGATGGCAGTGATGGCGGCTATGATTCTAATACAGTCCAAGTATTGTATTTTAATTATAAAACGTACATGAATGAAGTGTACAAGGTAAAAGAAACTGCCACGGGCGGATTAAAAGCCATAACAAGGGATGACCAGTTTAACCCTCCGGAAGATGCTGAAGGTTTTGCTAAGGCTTCGCGCTCTCTTGAAGTTTTATACGAAGGGGCAATGATACTGGGACCTAGTATGCTGCTAGAGTGGGGCATGGCTAAAAACATGATGCGTCCAAAAAGCGATTACAATAAAGTAAAAATGAATTACAGCATTGTAGCGCCTAGAATGTATAGAGGTCGTATTGAATCTATTGTTAGTCGTTGTACAGGTTTTGCTGATATGATACAGCTTACGCATTTAAAAATGCAACAAGTGCTATCGAAAATGATGCCTGATGGTGTATATATGGATGCTGACGGTTTGGCTGAAATAGATTTAGGTAACGGAACAAACTACAATCCGCAAGAAGCACTTAATATGTTCTTCCAAACAGGTTCTGTTATTGGTAGATCGTTTACACAAGAAGGGGATATGAACCCGGGCAAGGTGCCTATTCAGCCGTTGCAAACCGGCGCAGGAGGTCAAAAACTACAAACGCTAATACAAACATATAATTATTACTTGCAAATGATCCGTGATGTTACGGGTCTTAATGAAGCTCGTGATGGTAGCTCACCAGATGCTCGGGCGTTAGTAGGTGTACAAAAATTAGCAGCAGCAAATTCAAACACAGCAACACGCCATATATTAGATTCAGGATTATTCTTAACAGCAGATACAGCAGAGTCTTTGTCGCTTAGAATATCTGACATATTAGAATACAGCCCATCGCGTGAAGCTTTTATTCAAAAAATAGGTGGCTTTAACGTCGGCGTACTAGAAGAATTAAATGATTTGTACCTGCACGATTTCGGTATAGTTCTTGAGTTATCACCGGACGATGAGGAAAAGGGCATGCTAGAAAACAATATACAAACCGCATTATCCGCTGGGCTTATAGATTTGTCAGATGCAATTGATATACGCGAAGTTAAAAACCTCAAGCTGGCTAACCAGTTATTAAAACTGCGCAGAAAACAAAAGCAATTACGCGACCAAGAAATACAGCAGCAAAACATACAAGCCCAAGCGCAGGCGAATGCTCAAGCTCAACAAGTGGCCGCGCAAGCTGAAGTGCAAAAAGACCAAGCGTTGTTCCAGACTAAAGCGCAGCTTGAACAAATGAAAGCGCAGATTGATCAACAAAAAATGCAGGCAGAAGTTGAATTGAAAAAAGAACTTATGGCTTTAGAATTTCAGTACAACATGCAGCTTAAAGGTATAGAGGTTGATGGTCAGAAGTCTAAAGAGGCACAAAAAGAAGATCGCAAAGACGAAAGAACTAAAATGCAAGCGACTCAACAAAGCGAGTTGATTGATCAAAGAAAAAATGACTCACCACCTAAAAACTTCGAATCCTCTGGGAACGATATACTTGGCGGTGGGTTTGGCTTAGGTACCTTTGAACCTAGGTAATTATAGTAATAATAATTTTATAATATCTTATCATGAGTGAAGAAACTAACCCGGTAGTAGGCGTCGATGAAGACGGTACTATCAAAGTAAACATGCAGGCCAATGCCGTTCAAGAGCAAAGCACAGATGAGGTTCCTGTACGCGACGAACCCGCAGTTAGCGAAGAAGTACCAGAACAAAACGTCGAAGCAGCAGTTGAAGAACCTACCAGAGAAGAAGAAGTCCCCGTTCAAGATGAACAACCTGTTCAAGAAGAGCCGGTAGAAGAAACCTCTGTATTACAAGAAATTACAGACGAAGAGGTAGAAGAGGTAGCAGAACAACTTGAAGAAGATGTAGCTACAGCAATTGAAGAATCCGCTAAAGCTGGCGCGAACTTGCCTGAAAACATTCAAAAAGTTGTTGACTTTATGGATGAAACAGGTGGTACTTTGGAAGACTATGTGCGGCTTAATACTGATTACTCACAGTTAAATGAAGATCAGTTATTGCGTGAGTACTACGAAACAAAATATAAATCGTACGATAGAGAAGACATTGACTTTTTATTACAAGACAAATTTTCTTACGATGAAGAGCTTGACGAGGAGCGCGATGTACGTTTAAAAAAGATAGAACGCAAAAGGGCGCTATCAGAAGCTAAAGAACATTTAGATAATTTAAAGTCTAAATATTACGATGAAATTAAGGCTGGCTCTAGGCTAAACCCTGACCAGCAAAAAGCGGTAGAGTTTTTCAATCGCTATACAAAAGAAAGTGAAGATGCTGCTAAAATTGCAGAACAACAAACCAGTAGGTTTAACCGCGAAAGCGCGAAAGTATTTAACGAAAATTTTCAAGGGTTTGATTATTCAGTTGGAGACAAGAAGTACCGCTTTAAGGTTAACGACACTGGCAAGGTTAAGGAAACCCAAGGTGACATTAACAACTTTATCAAGAAGTTCTTGAACGAAAAAGGTGAAATGTCGGACGCTAAAGGCTACCATAAATCGCTGTTCACCGCAATGAACGCTGATCAAGTCGCACAACACTTTTACGAGCAAGGCAAAGCCGATGCAGTAAAGGAAAGTATGGCCCGCACAAAGAACGTTGATATGAATCCGAGAGGGGTTCACGAAGAAGTAACAGCGGCTAATGGGTGGAAAATACGCGCAGTTGACAGTGGAACTAACAGCTCTAAACTTAAGGTTAAGTTTAAAAAATAATAATCCATTTAAAATTTTACACAAATGGCATTTGCAACAGCGCCAGCAACACTGGCAAATTTAGCGCACCTAACACCACGTCCTGTTAAGGGCTTGTTCGGTGACAACTATATTCCTTTAGCGAATATGGATTTTACACAACAATTTCTTCCTGAAGTATACGAGAAAGAAGTAGAGCGTTACGGTAATCGTACGATCGGCGGATTCTTGCGTATGGTGGGAGCAGAGATGCCTATGGCCTCTGATCAAGTAGTATGGTCTGAACAAGGTCGTCTACACATTGCTTACGATGGTGTTGAACTAAAAACAACCAGCACTTTAGAGATTACCCAAACAGCACTCAAGCCTTCTTTGATTGGGCCAGGTATGACTTTAGTAGTTAGCCAAAGCCTTGCGGGTGGAGCTATCACTACTTTCAAAGCGTTTGTTACAAGCGTTACTGCTACTTCAGCTACTATTCAAACTGTAGCATTCAAAGCTTATGAAACAGCAGCGGGTCTTGCTCCAGCTGGTATTGCAGTAGGTTCTACAGACTTAAGCTTGTTTGTATACGGTAATGAGTACGGAAAAGGATCTAAAGAAGCTGGTAACTCATTGGACGCTTCGTTCACTCAGTTTTCTAACCAGCCTATTATCTTACGTGATAAGTACAGCGTTAACGGTTCTGACACAGCGCAGATCGGTTGGGTTGAAGTAACTACTGAAGCTGGAACTTCTGGTTACATGTGGTACTTGAAGTCCGAGCACGAGTCGCGTCTACGTTTTGAAGACTACCTAGAAATGTCTATGGTTGAAGCTGAAAAAGCTGTATCAACGTTTAACGCACCAGCTGCTAACGGCGGTCAAGTAATTGCAGGTACTCAAGGTTTGTTCTCTGTATTAGAAGAACGCGGCTTAGTTTACAACAACGCTGACTTCGGTGGTGGTAACGGACTAGGTGAGTTTGATACTATTCTTTCTGAGCTTGATAAGCAAGGTGCTATTGAAGAGAACATGATGTTCTTGGATCGCGCAACTTCTTTGTCTATCGACAATATGCTTGCTGCTCAAAACTCTTACGGAGCGGGCGGTACATCTTACGGTGTATTTGACAACTCTGAAGATATGGCATTGAACTTAGGATTCTCTGGATTCCGTCGTGGTTCTTATGACTTCTACAAGACTGACTGGAAATACTTGAACGATTCAACTACTCGCGGATCTATCGGCGATATTGAAGGGGTAATCATCCCAGCAGGTACTTCTACTGTTTATGACCAACAATTAGGCAAGAACATCTCACGTCCTTTCTTACACGTTCGTTACCGTGCTTCTGAAGCAGACGATCGTCGTATGAAGTCTTGGGTTACTGGCTCAGTTGGTGGAAATTACACTAGCGATCATGATGAAATGAATGTTCACTTCCTTTCAGAGCGTACAATGTGTACTCAAGCAGCCAACAACTTCGTATTGTTGAAGAAAACAACTAACGCATAAGCGTTAACATAATATTACCCTCGTCCTTTGTGGCGGGGGTAATTATTACCTTTATTTAATTATATTATATCATGGCAACAGCAAAAACACCTGCGGCTAAAAAAGCTGCACCAAAAGCAAAAGTTGAAACATATGTTGAACCAGAACCAGAAGTTCTTGCAACTATTCAACCTGAAACAAAAAAAGTTACAAAGAAAAAAGATGAATGGGTTTTTAAAGACCGATTGTACGAACTAGCAAGTGGCAAAGAGCCTTTAGCTTACACTGTTCCTACGATGCACTCTGCAAAAAGTCCGTTACTTTACTTTGACAAAGAAAAAGGATACCAGCGAGAAATACGCTATGCTACAAACCAACGCTCTCCATTTGTTGATGAGCAAGAAGGTACAGTAACATTAGGGCGTATTGTTTTAAGAAACGGTATTTTAAGAGTTCCGAAGGAGAACATAGCAATGCAAAAGTTTTTATCTGTACACCCGTTTGTTACATCCGGCATAATTGCAGAGTATAAACCTGAGTCAATCGCGGAAGACGAGGTTGATTGGATTGAAATGGAATTAGAAGCACTTAATGCTGCTAAAGACATGGCTGTCGACCAAGCTGAAGCTATAATGCGTGTCCAGAGCGGATCTAAGGTATCTGAGCTATCATCTAAGGAACTTAAAAGAGATTTACTTATATTTGCGCGTAAACAACCTGGTTTGTTCTTAGAACTAGCCAATGACGATAACGTGGAATTAAGAAATATTGGAATTAAAGCCACAGAGCGTGGATTGTTAACACTATCAAGTGACAATAGAACATTTATGTACGGCGAAAATAAACGCAAGATCATGACTGTTCCTTTTGATGAACACCCTTATTCAGCGCTTGCTGCATTCTTCAAAACAGATGAAGGTATGGAGGTACTGAATGTAATTGAAAAACGACTATAAGTCAAATGGTGGGGATCGCTAGCGCGGTCTCCACTTTAATAACATAAAACATTATGAGCGTAAGCGTAGACACTGTTTATCAACGAGTATTAAGTATACTCAATAAAGAGCAACGAGGGTATGTTACGCCTCAAGAATTTAATCTGTTTGCTAATCAAGCACAGATGGATCTATTCGAGCAATACTTCTATGACATTAACCAGTTTGGCAGAATGCATGGAAACGACACGGAGTTCTCCGACATGCTCAACATTCTCAACGAAAAAATAAATTTATTTGAAGTTACAGCGGCAATGACCCGTAGTAACAATTATTGGGTTGCACCTTCTGATTTATACAGAATAGGTACGCTTATCTATAATAATATAGAAGTTGAGAGAATTAATCAAAAAGAGTTTTTATATATAAACCAAGCACCTTTAACAAAGCCTACAGATGCGAGACCTGTTTTTGTTGCTAGCGATGACGGATACAAAGTATATGGCACAGCTGAGTTAACTGCAGGCGTAACGTGTAATTATATTAAAAGACCTGCGCAGGTTATTTGGAACTATACCACTAGTGGTGGTGTTGCCTTATACAACTCAACAACCTCTGTTGATTTCCCACTGCACGCATCAGAAGAAACAGAATTAGTAATGAAAATACTAGAGCTAGCGGGAATTTCAACACGAGAACTACAGGTGTACCAAATAGCTGCTCAAGAAGAAGCACGCAATACTCAACAAGAAAAATCTTAATACATGGCATTATTAAATCAAACTAGCGAAGCATATTACTTAGGCGCTGACGGCGTTTGGAATAGCGGTGATGAAGATTACGGCGACTACCAGTTTGTTAGCCTTAAAGATATGGTTAATAATTTTATGATTGCTTATGTAGGCGAAGATAAAATTATAAGCAAAATTAAAAGAACAGATGTGGCTTTTCACGCTCAGCGCGCTATTCAAGAATTTAGCTTTGACACATTACCGTCTCAAAAAGCTTACGAAATAGAAATACCACCATCGCTTTCAATGATACTCCCGCAGGATTACGTTAATTACGTGCGCATGTCTTGGTGTGATGCAAACGGTATTGAAAGAATTATATATCCTATACGTGATTCAAGCAACCCTTCTGCTATTGCGCAAGACAATGACTACGAATATACATTTGATCATTCAGGCAATATACTTAAGGCACACGAGTCTGAAACTCTTAAAAAGTTTAATTCAGATTACTATGGCGCACCGTATAATAACCCTAAAGACAACGCTTTAAATGAAGGTATGCTGTTTAATATGTACCGCTACGGCAGACGTTACGGCCTACAGCCAGAAGCAGCACAGATGAATGGGGTCTTTTATATAGACCAGTTGCTCGGCATTGTGCATTTTAGTTCAGACATGGTAAACCGCATAATTACATTAAAGTACATTAGCGACGGCCTCGGCACAGAGGAAGAAATGCGAGTGCATAAATTTGCTGAAGAAGCAGTATATAAATACATTACTCATGCAATTTTAGGTACCAGAGCTAACACGCCTGAATACCAAGTGGCTAGATTCAAGAAAGAAATGGTAGCGGCAAAGCGCAACGCTAAGCTGCGCATGTCTAATCTTAAGATATCGGAACTAGCACAAGTAATGAGAAACCAATCCAAGTGGATTAAACACTAATATATGGCTAAGCTACAGCATACATTTATCCAGGGCAAGATGAACAAAGACCTTGATGAAAGGTTAGTACCCAATGGACAATATCGCGATGCTCAGAATATTCAGGTAAGTACGTCTGAAGGATCTGATGTAGGCGCCGTAGAAAATATACTTGGTAATACAAAGAAAAACTTAAGAAGCACTGGGCCGGATGTGTTTTGGGCCGACAACTTTGGCTTGCAGCAAACACCTAAGTGTATAGGTGTTGCTAAAGATTCGCAAAACGAAAAATTGTATTGGTTTTTAGCAACAGACCCTGACGGAGCAAATCCAACCAGCGCTATTGTGGAATACGACCAAATTACAAAAATAGTAGCTCCTATTATAGTAGATGTCGACGATGTACTAAACTTTAACGAGTTAAATTACATTACGGGTATTAACATAATAGATGGATTATTATATTGGACCGACGATCTTAATGAGCCTAAAGTAATAAATATAGAAAGATTTAAAGCTGGCAGCACAGATTTCTCTACACAAACAGTTGTTTATGGAGCGGCTAGGAATTTTGTGGAGTCTGATGTAGTGGTTATTAAAAAGGCCCCGCAAAGCGTGTTAACAGCCTTAGCGTCTCCGTCTTTAGTAGGAGGTGCTGGAACAGGTATTACTCCTATATTAACTGATAGTGATAACAATTTAGCCAATGCTGAGTCTGGTGATTCAATAAATTTATCGTGGCAAGTTGCAAACACACCGATAACGTGGCCTTTGCAGTCCAGTGTAATATTAAATGCACAAATAGAAGAGCCTACAGGCGCTATTACTAAATACCAAGTTACAGGTACTTTTACAGCTATACCTATTGTAGGATCTCTTGTTGGTACTATTATTGTTTCTTCTGCAACTCCAAACATCCCCGACGTGGATCTTCGGTGGAGCATGCTTTTAGTTGAGACTGAGCCTATATTTAAGGAGGATTTTCCTAGATTTTCTTATAGATATAAATTTACAGATGGCAGATATTCGCCTTACGCTACATTTTCTAACGCTTCTTTTGTACCTGGCAAATTTGAGTATCTGAGTCGAGACGGTAACAATGAAGGTATGAAAAGCATAATTAGAAAAATAGAAATTTCTAATTTTAGTACAACACCTTTTGATGTTGAAGAAATAGAGGTCCTTTATAAAGGGTCTAGATCCAATAATGTATATTTAATAGAATCATTTGATTATGATTTTGCGGCTAACCCTCAGCCTACTCTTTCTTTAACTTTAACGTCTGGTACCCTTGGTAGAGTAATAGAAAGCTCTCAGCTACTAAGGCTTTTTGATGCAGTACCTAAAAAAGCAAAAGCTCAAGAATCAATTGGCAATAGAATAGTGTATGGTAATTATTTACAAAATTACAATATAAGCAACAGCAGTGTAGATGTTGTGGCTACTCAAGTTAATGCAACACATAGTTCACAATATTTTGGACTATCAACAGTTAAAACAGATAGAGAGTACCAAATTGGAATTACTTTTTTAGATGATTATGGTAGAGAATCACCAGTGTTTACTTCCGCTACAGGGGCTATATCACTGGACATAGCTAATTCTTCAAAGGTAAATTCAATACAAGCTAAATTAAATTCTTTTACTGCCCCTGCGGGAATAGAAAAATTTAAATATTATATTAAAGAGCCTAGCGCTGAGTATTATAATATAGCTTTAGATAGGTATTATGATTCTTCAGATGGGGGAGCATGGTTAAGCTTCCCGTCAAGCGAAATAAACAAAGTAAGAGAAGGGCAGTATATTATTCTTAAAAAAGAACATGACACTGATACTCCTGTAACTATAAATAACAAGTACAAAGTACTAGACATATCCAATGAAGCCCCTGAGTT
>JAAHTG010001163.1_pt1 | contig 18982 bp, 24 predicted proteins | sample 6116081 | NCBI WGS metagenome assembly JAAHTG01 (sample SAMN13939989, study PRJNA603662) | sponge metagenome | isolation source: marine sponge | host: Mycale hentscheli | place: New Zealand | collected 2005 | reverse complement strand
AAAACCAACCCACACCACCCCCCCCCCCCCCCGGGACCCGCCCACCCGCTCACGTATACCATCAAGGTTAAATAGTAATGGGAACTGAAGTTTCTGACACCAAAAGCAGTTACATTTTGGAAAGTGATAATCTTCATTCAATTTTACTGGTGGCAACAAGAAGTCTTTGATTTCTTGGTCTTCAAAGATTATCTTAGGTAGTTGTTCTACAGGGAACCTTTTGAGGTGATGATTTACATTACCATCTGGTGCAGGACCTTCTTCCATCAAAGTGTCGCCAAGTTTACTGTATTCAGAATAACCCTTAGCACCATCTGCCATCCATTCAAAAGAGTCGTGTGCGTGTGCAAACGAGTCTGCTTTTGCTTGACGCTGTTTCTCATTACCCATCCATGCAAAATGCCAACCCATGTCTTGTATGACTTTGTTGTTGTGCGTAGGCCAACGGATAGGCCATGATATAGCACCACATCTAATACGGTTTATAGATGTTTTCATGATTTGAGCTTTAGTTGCAAAGAACATAGCCTTCCACCAAACTACATGACTTCCATCAGTATTAAACGCCCTCAAATCAGCACGTCCTTGTAGGTATGCTAGTGGTATTTTCAGAATGATGTCTTGATGGTTAACACACATTTTTGCAACCCATCTAACATTCTCAGGTTTGATAATTTCATCTGCATCACCATAGATGAACACATCGTTATCGTTAAATTGACCCATTGCTTGCATAACAGCATCTTTTTGTAGACGCTCACGAACTCGTGCATACAAAGACTCTTCATTGCCTTTATTGACGCCAGCATTGTTTCTATCAACTTTCTCAATCACCAAGTCTTCTGTTTCTGGAATATCATGTTCAATGTAAATAATCTTTTCCATTGGCAACCCTTGTTTAAGGGCTACATCAAGGAACTTACGTTGTACGGGCTTGCCACTATGTGTCTTGTTCGACTCCACAATGATAAACTTGTCAACAACATCCTTTAAGAGGTTTACTCTTAATTTCAATAGTTCTTCACCATACGGGGCGAAGTATGGAAAGCAATCAACAATCATTACTTAGTCCTTTCTAGCACGGTCAAACCGTTGTTATTTGTTCTGAATTCTTTAAACTTCCATTGAGGATTTTCCATAACAAAATGAACAATGGGGGCAATCAATCCTTCATTAGGAATTGGTCTTTTGTCTTTAAAGTCACGCCAATTCTGTTTCTCATCTCTACAACCATATGTATGAGTGTCATGAAACGCAAGAAACTTCCTAGCTTTATTACCATGTATATTAAGCTCACGCTTTAGTTGTGAGCCAGAATGCCATGTATCAATGAATAATAGATCAGTTGGTTCTATTTCTATTTTCAAAACGTTTTCTTTCATGTACTTCACATCTTTACCAACAGTCTTGGCTTTTCTAAACAGGTCTTGTACTTCTTCATCCAATTCAATGTCGTATGATCTTAGGGCGGCGTTTGTATTAAGGAATGCCCTACTGCTTTGACCATCACGTACTCCCATTTCAGTGATATGCTCACATTCCATACCCAACGTATATAGTAATTCAATATGCTCATTGATATCGGAAAATGTATTCTTGGCGTTATTGTATTCGCCTTCTATAAATTGTACAAAACTCATATGTCTAACCACCTTGTATTTTTTAATGTCCATTCAGTAACCTCTGCAAGGCGTTCACGCACTGGCTTTGGCTCCCATCCCAATTGATCTTTCATTCTATCACCACACATAGCATAACGTAAATCATGCCCTGGCCTTGACGAATGGAAGTCAACCATTTCGTATTTTAATTCTTTGCCTTGTGCATCAGCAATAATCTGTGCAACCTCAAGGTTGTTTAGTTCTTCAGCACCGACGATGTTAAATTTCTGTGACTTGATCCCAGTTCCATCATTGTTACGCTGAAACTCTGATTGTATCAAGTTTAGTGTAGCATCTGCCACATCATTAGCATGAATATAGTGACGTGAACCTGCCTCAGTCTTTTCAGAGTTACTATGTACTGTCACTGACTTACCATCACGAATGTTTCTAATACACATAGGAATAAACTTCTCAGGGTGTTGACGTTCACCAAATACGTTCATCGTGTGTGTAATATAGATTGGCATATCGTAAGAGTTCTCGAAAGCAACCGCAAGTTCTTCTCCACCCGCTTTTGATGCACTGTATGGGTTAGTACAGTTGTAACGATCATACTCTTTGTACTTAACACCTTTTGGTGCAGGACCGAAGACTTCATCAGTCGAGAAGTAAATCAATCTTTCAAGACTGTCTAACTGTCTAGCATAGTTAAGTAGATTACATGTACCAACCACGTTATCCATTACAAATTCCATAGGATGATCAATAGAGCGATCCACATGCGAACCTGCCGCCATGTGAATAACATAATCGATACGTCCAATATCCGCTGTGATCATGGGGTTTAGTTCAGCTTTTAGATCATGGTATACTACCCTAAATCTTTTTCGCTGTGCATCAGTAAGGTCTGACAAAACGTCGTGTAAACGATTTAAGTTTCCACTATAATCAAGACGATCTAGTGAGACAATTTCCCAATCGGTTCTTCTTAAAATTTCTGAAATTGTGTGGTGTGCAATGAAACCTGCACCGCCAGTTACTAGAACTCTTTTCATTATATACTCTCCATCAAAAAAACATTGTTTAAAAAACAACCACGTAACTTAGGTCAGCGGTGGTTGTCATATTAACTTTATTTATACTATTTTAACCAACCTATTTTCTTGCCTTCTGAAATTCTTCTTTCGGCTTCGGCTTGCGAACCAGGGTATCTCCAAGCCCAGAAAACGATCAATGCCATAGTAATGGCTAGGTATAGTACCGCCTTTGGGTTGCCTGTAGTGAACCACAGAAACGCCAGAGAGGATGACATTACTGCCACCATAAGGTACTTTGCTTTTTGTGGATATACACGATACTTAGACCAATTCTTAATAAAAGGTCCGAAAGTCTTGTGGTTTAAAATCCAATTATGGAATCTATCACTAGACTTCGCAAAGCAAAATGTAGCCCCAAGTATTGGTGTACTCCAAGGTAATCCTGGAACGATAACACCCAAATAGGCAACGCCTACCAAGATGATACCCAGAACAAACCAAAATGGTTTCATAATCTTTTTCATAGTATTCTCTTTCTTTCGAGGTGCGAAGAAATTAAATTCAAGTTGATTCATCTCAAAACCTCTTTCAATGCTTCGACTAATTCTACCATCATGATATCGGTATGGAATGGAGTAGGTGCAATACGTAAACGTTCCGTACCTACTTCCACTGTTGGTGAATTAATCGGTTGAATGTATATACCGAACTCATTTAACAGCCTATCGCTTGCTACTTTACATTTGAAGGCGTCGTTAACCATAACAGGAATAATATGCGTACAGGCGTTAGGATGTATATCCATACCTGCATCAATCAACATCTGCTTCAATTTAGCAGTCCTTTCTTGGTGCTTCTCCCTAACAACGTTATGGTCTTTTAAGTAACTAACAGAAGCAAGCACACCTGCACATAATACAGGAGACATACTTGTTGTGAAAATAAAACCAGCAGCGACTGACCTAATAGCATCTACGATTATTTGCTTACCTGCAATATAACCACCTTGAACTCCAAATGCTTTACCCAATGTACCGTTGATAATATCAATACGATCTAATAACCCTAACTTTTCACAATAGCCAGCACCAGTGTCGCCATAAAGACCAACAGCATGTACTTCATCAATGAAAGTAAAGGCTCCGTATTTCTCTGCTAAGTCACATATATCTTCTATAGGTGACACATCACCGTCCATACTATACACAGACTCAAACAAGATTACAGGCATCTCGTTAGCTTCTACAGCTTCTTTAAGATGCTTCTCTAGGTTGTCCATGTCATTATGTTTGAAGATACGTTTGTTTGCCCTACTATGCTTCACACCCATGATAAGAGAGTTGTGGTTCTTTTCATCAGAAATAAAACATACGTTTGGCAATATACGAGAGATAGAAACGAGCGACCACTCATTTGCTACATATGCACTCGTAAATAATAGTGAAGATTCTTTTCTATGCAACCCTGCTAATACACGCTCAAGTGTTACGTGGTAATGTGATGTACCACCTATGTTTCGTGTACCACCAGAACCTGCCCCAGTTTGATCTAAAGCAGTGTGCATTGCATCTATGACGTATTGGTTTTGACCCATACCTAAGTAATCATTAGAACACCAATTCACTATATTCTTTGGTGCGTACTTGCCGTACCAAATGGAACGTGGAAAATTCCCACGCTCCCTAAGTATGTCGTTAAATATTCTGTAACGACCATCGCCTTTAAAGTCTTCGACAGTTTGGCTGAAATAGTCCAGATAGTGTCTGTTACGCTTCACAGGCGGCACAATCTGCTGACATTACCCTTTTACGTGTTAACGACTGAGCCGCTGACATTGAGAAGGCGTAATATAAGCTTTTGACACCCATTTCGTTTGCGTAAAGATACAATGCATTAATATCTTTAACAGACATATCTGGATCAAGCATCAAATTCAAACTTTGGCTTTGATCGACATATTGTTGACGAATAGCCGCTTGATCGATGATTGTGTTTGGGCTGATTTCAGAGAACGTCTTAAATACAGCACGTTCATCTTCAGTCAGGAACTCAAGATGCTGTACTGAGCCATCGTGGTTCTTAATTGATTCCCAAACATCAGGATTGTCCTGATCTTTTTCTACCAACAATTCCTTGAGGTAAGGGTTGCGGATAGTAACCTTCATCTTAGCAAGGTCTTTCACATACGCATTAGAGAACTCAGGTTCAATAGATTGTGAAACTTGACCAAGAATGAAACTTGATGATTTGGTAGGTGCAATAGCCATCGTAGTAGTATTACGCATACCATATCCTTTGAGTAGGTCAGGCTCACCTAACACCACTGCCATTTCCTTTGACGCCGCATATGAACGTTCTTGCATAGTCTGTGAAATTTCAAGGTTTAGTTGTGCCGCTTCTTTAGATTCAAAAGAAATCATATTAGATTGCAAATACGAATGCCAACCAAGAACACCTGCACCTAACGCACGGTGGTTCTTAGCAAAGTCACGAGCGCGTTTCATGTATATTTGTCCCTCAGTCTTACGAACGAACTCTTCACATACTGTATCAAGGAACATAGTAAGAACTTCAATCGCATCAGTTTCTTTGATCGTATCCCAGTGTAGTAGGTTTAAAGACGATAGAACGCAAGTAAAGGTTTCTTCATGGCTAGAAGGCAAAGCAATCTCAGCACACATATTAGAGGCATACACACGCATGTCTTTATCTTTGTATACTTGTGGACGCCCATCATTCACATTGTCACTAAACAAGATGTAAGGATAACCGATCTCTGAACGACGTTGTAGCACCTTAGCCCACAAACGACGCTTCTCAGGGTCACCTGCTTTCATTTCATCAATAAACTTGTTGCTCACTGTGATGCCTGTTGTAAGCCCTTGGATAGGGTTACCCTCAGTCCCAATGTCAAGGAATTCATCTGCATCTGGATGTTCAATGTCTTGGTATGCCGCAAAGAAACCACGACGTACTGAACCTTGTGACACAACAGATGCTAACGTATCATACATTTGCATAAAGTGTACTGAACCAGATGAATCACCACTGTCTCTAATAGTTGCACCACGTCCACGAATAGCACCAAAGTAACCAGAAGTCCCACCACCATTTTTCATTAACATACCATTTTCAGCATGACCAAATAAAATAGCTTGCATACTGTCGTCAATATACGAACCAAAGCATGATACAGGTAGACCACGTTCCTTGCCATAGTTTGCCCACACTGGACTTGCCAAGGAATAGTAACCTTTACTCATATAGTCATAGAATTTGTCAGCAAAACCTTTAGAAAGCTTCTTACCACCCATATCTTTCAGATACCATTCTGCTTTATCGGCAATAGCACGTATTCTTTGTTCTGGTTTTTCTTTACCCTCTAAGTAACCACGCGACAGAAATGTGCGCGAGTCGTCATTGAGCCAATAGAACTTTTTGTGTTTTCTCATTTGTTTTTTCTTTCTTAAAATAAATCATCTTCAGTGAAGGCTTTGGTTTTCTTTGAATATGCAGTAGAACGCTTCACAAAGAAGTCTACATTCTTTGTGCTGAGGATTTCTTCTACAAACCAATCCGTACTACGAATTGCTTCCTCATCTACTTCATATAAAGGCTTCATGTCAATAGCCTTTAGGGACTGATTGAAACGATGCTTAAGAAATTCTTTCACTGTTTGTTTAGGTAAGAAGTCTAAATCATAATCATCATAAATCCAATCTACAATGGCTGACTCAGCTTTAAACGCATCACGACAAAGGCGATTTACCTCAGCGTTGCTATCCTTGTCAAACCAATCGGGGTTTTCTTCACGTATAATATTCACGAGTTCAAACCCAAAACGAGCGTGAATATCTTCTTCTTTTGATGTTGCTTCAACGGCATTTGAGATACCCTTGAGAACATTCTTGTGTTTATTAAATGCCATCATGATCAAGAACTGACTGAACAGCGATACGTTCTCTACAAACATAGAGAATAGAATGATCTTGTGGAAATAGTCTTTATCGTCTGCTGGCGAACCAATAGACTGTTCGAGATATGCAATACGCTTTTTCATTGCAGGTACTTCTACAACTTTTTCAAATTCTTCATTAAGACCCATAATCTCAATCAAGTTAGAATACGCATCAGCATGACGTACTTCTGATTCGCCAAATGTAATACCAACAGCCGCCACTTCTGGCTTAGGGAAACGATCACCAATCTTTGCCCAGAACGTTTTAACAGCAACTTCGATCTGAGAGATAGCCAACATAGCTTTCTTAACAATCTCTACTTCCTGTGGCTCCATCTTAACTTTCATATCTTGAATGTCAGAAGAATAGTTAAATTCTGTATGTACCCAATAAGAGTGTCGGATGGCATCTGTGAACTCCACTAGTTGTGGATACTCATATGGTTTCAAACTTGTTCTTTTACGAAAGATGTCTGGTTTGTTATTATAACGAAAAAGGATATATTCTCTTGCAAGATCATGTAGACCTTTATCCATCATAACATTTTCCACTGTTCTGTGTACTGTATCAACATCGACAATAACATCATCTGATTCATGATTAATCATGTCTACAGTTTCTTCTGTTACTTCGCTTGCTAAGTATTTGCTTCTCATACCAATACTTTTCATTGCCTTAGTTACAGCAAGTGAAATCTTTTGATCATCAAAGTCTTTGGTGGTTCCGTCACGCTTAGTTACGTAATTAACTGTTCTTATTTCTGTGGTATTTAACATTCATCGGCCTCTTCGTTTTAGTGACTAATATGCCAACACCTAAACGGTGGGCATATATGGTATTCTATGGGAATTTGACAGCTATAGGTGCGCTGACTTGGTTAGTTTATTTATAACATCTTATACAGACATATTGGCTTTTATTGTATCATGATGCAAATAATTTGTCAATTTTATTTTATCTGCGTCATTAAGTCCGAACGAACCCCAATGATATTCTGAATCCATATCGAAGACACAATTCAAATCGAAGCTATCGTCAATATCAAGTTGGGGTAAATCGTATTCACTGCGCCCTAGTTGTTCTTCTACTTGTTCGAAGTGATCATTGTAAATGTGAGCATCACCAAGAGTATGTACCAAGTCACCAACACCAAGATTACAATGTCTTGCGAGTATGTGTGTAAGCAAAGCATATGAAGCAATGTTAAAGGGTACGCCAAGGAACACATCAGCACTTCTTTGGTATAACTGACAGCTTAGTTTTCCATCATACACTCTAAACTGTGCCATTACGTGACAAGGCGGTAGTGTCATTTCATCAACCTCAGAAGCATTCCAAGCATTAAGAATAATACGTCGGCTATCAGGGTTGTGTGTTATTTGATCTAAGATATACTCAAGTTGGTCAAAACCATTAAAGTCTCTCCATTGGCTTCCGTATACAGGTCCTAGTTCTTTGTAGAACTTATGGTTCTGATATCCCAAGTCAACACCTTGCTTATTGGCGTTAGCAGTCCAGATTGTATTCTTATCCTCAATCCACTCACGACTTTTACCATAGGTCAATTCAGCTAATCTACGCTCATCTGTAGAACCCTCTAAAAACCATAGTAGTTCCCCCACTACTGATTTCCATGCTAAGCGCTTAGTAGTGACCGCAGGGAAGCCATCTTCTAGGTTAAACCTCATTTGATGACCAAAAATGGAACGTGTACCTGTGCCTGTCCTATCAGCCACGTCACGCCCTTGTTCCATAATAACTCTTAGTAGTCTACTATAATCATGCATCTTTGTGTTTGCTCCTAATCGTGAATGATATGTCTTCGTTTTCTACCCAGTATTCTACATAAGGAAACTGGGCAACAATGTTTTCTTTTACAAATGTGTCACATATATAATTATCATTGAACGTAGTCAAGAATAAGTTGTCTGCGTATGGAAGTGCTTGATCATATATTTCAGCACCACCCATAATCCAAATAGTTCTATCTGCTAGATATAAATTCTTAATCTTTTCGATTATCTCACCCATGTCACCAGAAAACACATGATCTGCACCTTCTAATTCTTTTGATGTGATAACGATGTTTGTTCTGTTAGGTAACTTCTTTTGACCTATTGAGTCCCAAGTCTTTCTGCCCATCACAACAATATCTTCACTTGTGTACTGTTTAAACCAAGCCATATCTTCTTTGTTTCTAGGCCATGGCATGTCGCCATCATTACCAATACCAAAGTTCAACTCCGTCGCTAAAATTATATTAACTGTCACGTTTTTCTCCATGCTGAAAGTTTTAGTTCTGCTACCAATCCTTGGTAAGTGTTTTCTTCTATTAGTTTCTCGACTTCGGTAAGTCCATTGAGATACATATCGTTTATATCCTTTGCTGGGACGTCTGTAGGCCATATGCAGATTTTGTAACCATTCTTGATTACTTTCTCCATACGGGCATGTATCTCCTTATTACGAGGCTCTGCATCGAATACATAGACTGCATTCTGGTTTGCAGAATTGCTGTTGCCCTCAGCACCATTCATAGCGATAGCATTGGACAAGAACATGCTATCAATAGCACCCTCTACTATATAGTAAGGTTGGGTCATATCAACTTTATCCAAACCGAATATCTTTGGCTTTTCTTCGAACATAATAATTATGTAACGTAGTGATGTATTAGGATCAAAGGAACGTGCAGACACACCAAAGCATTTACCATCTTCATCAATAAATGGTATCACAAGACGTGGTTCGTCCTTAATGATATTAGGGAATTTATTAGGTACAATCTCATTAATCCAAGCTTGGAACTTCTGTGCATAGTACAAGCGGTAATGATGCTGTGTAGGTATTTTACGTTCTTGAATGTAACGCTTAGCTGGGTGATCAAATTTCAGAGAAGAAACCTTCTTGATCTTTGTCAATGGGTCTACATACTTCTTTTTGAAAACGGGGGTTGATGCTTTCCACTGTTCATCCCCAGGAGTTGCACTGACACTGTTGTTTGCTCTATTAACAAACTTCTCAGCAACATAATCATTATACAACTGTTGATCTTGCCCCTTCAAGAACCAAGGAAAGCCTTGTGAAGCACCACAGTTATGACAGTAGAAGGTAAGTTTGTTGTCACGCTCTAACAGCCAACCACGAGCCATAGAACGTTTCTTCTTGGAGTCGCCACATATGGGACATCGAAAGTTAATTCTATATGGGTTAGTGTGTTTGATACGGAAGTTATCCAGACGACCAGAAAGCATCTGAGCATACTGTATATCTACAAAATCTACCATTATATAAAGTTCCTATTATTCAGATGTAATCAGTATACACTAATAGGATGGTTTGTCAACTAAAAAGATCAGGCCAATTTATTCTTGCTACCAATATAAGTAAAACTCCACCTACACCCATCATATAATAGCGCCAATTTTCCAAGACAGAAGTCCTTTTGCTTTCAGCATTGATACGCATATGAAGACTGTGTTCTATTGAATCTAATCTATCTATTATCTCTTTGTTAGCGTTTGTTCGTTTCTGTGCATTGTGTTCTGCTAATTTTTGGTGATCTTCTCGTGCAGACCTTCTATACTCTTCCAAACGATCCGAAAGAACATTCATTCGCAATTCGTCAGTACGTTTAGTCTCTTCGCACAGTTTTTCAACATCGTCAAGCTTTTCTTTAGTGAAATCCAGAACCTCTGATTGCACTGCTACATTTTTAGATAGCTCTGCCATTTGGTCGATTGATTTTTCGACTTTGCCAAAGAACTTGTTAATCTGTTTGATATCACTTTGTATTAGGCGTATATCAGTTTCCCAATTAGTTTCTTTTGACAAATTATTATTCCCTTAATGCCTTTTGATAACGGAGGCTAGTGGCGAACTCCATAAATGATCTAATCACTTGAAATAATGTATTCATTGGTATTTATAATAGAGAAATGGTATGAAAGCAGAAAACCGACATATTTCTCGACATACCCGCTAGTCATATTGGGATTCGTATATACCAATTACTCTTTTCTGTTGTTGGATGTAAGCACGTAAATCTGCAAGATTTGACGCAATATCTTCGTACCCTTTGTCAGTAACACCGAATATTACTTTGTTTTCAGACTGAATTTCTGCTATAACTTGCTCTATGTTTTCTGGGGTCACGATAACAAACTCAATTTCCCTCATGTCTAGTACATCCAAAGATGGTACTATAGGTTTCGTTGGTTTGATGAATTCGGTTTCAGTCACCACTCGTGGTGGGGGTTCCACTGGATTCCGTGTCGAGCAAGCCCCTAGAGACAAGATCATCGTAAATCCAAGGACACTCGCTGTTAAATGCTTTACCATTTGTCGCGTTCCTTTCATTATCTGTTAGTTCCGCACCAGACTCTAATTCAAAGCATCTAAATGCCTTCCTTGAAGCGCCATTAATAATACGCTCAACAGAATTGGGTCTAGCTACTGCCAATGCGCCTATGTCGTGTCTGCCTAGACGTCTCTGCAATTGGGATTTCTGTTCTCGTATTTTGGTGAAGGATTGTTGAAGCTCATCATACTGTTGACGTTGCCTCTCAAAGTTTGCTTGCATTTCTGCTATAGTTGCAAGATTTTTTTCATTCACTTCTGCAATCTGATCTACTTGTGTAGTCAGCGTAGCATTGTATTCGGTTAGTTCCATAATAGTAGCTTGGGTGGACTTGTAGTATAAACTACCTGCACCACCCAAAGCCATTAGGATTATTCCAAAGTAAACGAAAGAAGGCATAATAAAAACTAGACGGGATTACTCCTCGTCTTCGTCCTCATCATCGTCTTTTTTCTTTTTGTCATCTTTTGAATCATCTTCTTCATCATCAGAATCATCTTCGTCTTCGTCTTCCATATCGTCAGACTCTTTAGCCATTTTTTTATACTTTTCTTCTAAAGCCATTGCGATACGCTCTTGCATTGCTTCTGCGAATGCTTCTTTCATTTCGATTGGCTGTTCTGCTAGTGCAGATTGTACGATTTTTTCTAAAGACATTTCTATCTCCTTTTTATTGATTTATTCTTCTATTTATATTATTTAAACATTTTCGCTTGAGTAGCAGGTCCTACGATACCATCTGCAACCAAACCATTCATTTTTTGCCATTTTTTAACAGCGGTTTGAGTTCCAAACCCAAAATCACCATCAGCACCAATCCCTAGTGCCTTTTGCATCTTAGCTACGTCATCACCCTTCATACCTTTGCGAAGTGTACGTGAACCACCTTTTGTTTTTGATGCTTTTTTCTTAGGCATTTCACCACCTAAGATAGCTAAACAGTTATCCCATCTCGCATTTCTGTCTTCGATTCCGATTGTGCCACCATTGATAGCCTTGGTCAGACCTATATTGTCGCCTTTATCAGCCCACTTCTGTAGTTTATTCTTTTTCCAAAACCAACATGCAGACTCCATAGCACCTTTTTCAGTAGCTACATATCCAGCAGCTTCTTCGGCTGACATATCGACACTTTTTCCGAATGCGGCATAATTGTTACGCCCGGTGAGTTGCTTAATACCTCTGCCTCGAAATAACCAGCCATCGCCGGGATTAGTGTTTCCCAAAGCTCCTCGCTTTGATCTAAACTCATCTTGGTAGACGTAGTTTGCGATTTTTTCTTGGTTTCGTGCATAATCTTTAGCATCCCTTTTGTTTTTGCCTTTACCAAAGTAACGACCAAATACACTATTAAGTGCTTTCTCACTGTAGTTAAGGTTTTCTGTTAGGCGTGTGAAGTCAAGTGACTCGTGTGAAGTTTGTGCCATGAAACCAGCAATTCTATTTGGCGTATTGATTTCGTATTCTTCAAACATAGGAATAGCGGCGTCATACCAAGCTTTAGGGTCTTTATTGCTAGGGATCATTGCACTGAATTGTTCTAGTGTAATCATGTTTTGTCCTTCATCATATCTTTAACTGTTTTCTTCTTTGATTTGTTTTTAGATGTCCATGCCTTTTGCTGTGCTTTAGACATATGACCACCATCCATACCTGCAATGTTTCCACTACCGACGTTGTTGGCTGGCTCTTCACGTAAACCGTGTTTCTTTCTGTAGGAACTTAAATCTTTAGATGCCGCACTTGCTCTTTTCTTTGCCGCACTAGCATCTTTTACGTTTTGAGAATGAACTTTATTTACATCATGTCCCATCTTAGCCAAGTTCTGTCTAAGTCTTGCTCTGCCAAAAGCTTCATCTTTTGTGTCAACACCTTCAGTAAGTGTGATATAATTGACATAGTAATTAGAAAATACAGATAAAGATTCATTTATCTGCTCATCAGTCATATCTTCATTAAGAGTTGTTTCGTCTGTAAAGTGGCTGTGTTCTTTGATTAAGTACAAAGCCGCCGCATATGATGCAAGGCGTGAACTACCACCTGGAACTTTAGCCAATAGCTTCTTTAAGTTAGCAATCATAATATCAAAAACACCCCAAGCCTTTGATTGCGCTTTTGATGTGAATTGTTTTCTCTTGATTAGGACTTTACCATCCTTATCAATAATACCTTCTTTATACGCTTCCCACTTCTCAAATGGAGTAGCTAAGCGTCGTACAAATTGATATACTAAAAATAGATCAACTACCATTTATCATATTCCTTTAAGCAGATCACTTATCTTTTCGTCTGCATTTATATTATCTTTGTGTATCACTACGTCATCGTAAGTGATATGTATTGGCATATAGTTAAGGTATTCTACGAAAGGTTTCAAATACTCGTGATAATCATGAAGTTTCATGAAAAGCATGTTTGTAGCCTCAGGTCCGAATATATTGTAGATCACAATAAGATGATTAAGTATCAACCTTTCTTTTAGATCATTATCTTGTCTGTACCTACCGAATAACTTCCGTAGGTACTGAAATCTTTTCAAATCTTCGTCAAACTCAACAATATCAGCACAATTAGGATTGTCGTAATATTTTGAGGCAAACAACAGAAAGGTTGATTCTGTTAATATCATAATCTATATACTACTCTTATGAGTCGGCTACGATAGCATCTTCATCTGCTGTATCACCAGTAACACCCAAGTCACCTGCATCAGCCGCTGAGACTTTCATAGGTACTAGACATTCAGCGTGATGACGTCCACCATCTGTATGGTACAACCACCATCCTGGCCCAGTAATGCCTTTAGCGCGGTTAGCCGCAATGCCAGCTTCTGTAACGTCAACAAAGATTGCGTTATCTCTATCGTTTGATTTGTTTGTGTTAGCCGCCGCATCTTCCAACCAAGTTGGTACTGATGCTAATGCGTCTGTTTTTCCCCATAGTGCCATTTTAATTCTCCTTTAAAGGTACTGTGATATTTATTTGTTTGCGTTATCTATTTGCGCTTGTTTAGCTTTTTTAAGTCTTTCAGCCGCCGCTTTTACACGTTCAGCGTCTCTAACTTTCTTTTCTGCCTTGTTAGCTTTAGCTTCGGCAGAGTCAGCCTTAGCCGCTGTTGTTCCTCTGACGTTGCCTTGCTTATTCACAACTGCGTTTCTTGCACCCTTGGCGATCATTTTTACTGCGCCACCAATAGCTTTACCTACAAATTCATCAATCTGTTGGTCATCAGAATGTTCGCCTTTTCCATCACAATGTTCGCAACCTTTGCCGTTACACTTAGGGCATGTAATAGCCGCTTCTTCATAACTAGCTTTTAGATTTTTTTTTTCAGCAACGACCTCTTCAGCCGCATCTTTAAAATCATCATCAGTAGGAGCGCCTTTTGATCCTGGCTTTCTCATCTTTTCACCAGAGCCGTTCTTAATACGATCTCTTTTCTTTTTGATGTTTGCCCAAAGCCCATTTTCGCCTTCTTCAACAGTTTCAACTTCTTCTTTAGTCACTGCTTTAGAAATAGCTTTACGACGTTTGTGTAAATACTGATCTGAAGAATCTACATCACCATCGTTATCGATGTCTCCATCTTTACGATCTTTATGTTTACCTTTAAGAGCCTTCTTGTTCACTGGGTCAAGATTTCTCTCTTGTACGTATTTTTTGAAACTTTTCATGACGTTCCCTTTAGTTTGTGTTTTATTACAATATTAGTATTATTTATAAGAATTGTGTTACCACTTTACTTTATTTGCCCACCAAGCCGCCGACATCTTACCCTTTTTGATGTTTTTAGCATGTCTAGCCTTAAATGAAGCACGTTTCTTTTTCATTTTGTCAGATTCACCTGATTTTGGATCACCAGCAGTAGAAGCACCTTGTTCGCCAAAGCGAATAGTCTTTACTTTGTCACCATCTTTAGCAACAACAATATGACTTTTGGTAGGGTGTGAGGGTGTGCCTTTAGCTTTATTAAAAGCAGATACCCCTGCCCGTGATAACCTTGGGTCTTTATCAGCCATTGTCCGAGCCTTTCATATAATCACGTACAGAGTCCAAATAGTCCACTGCTTTCGTAATTTTATTTTGCGCCCACTCTGGCATGTTATCATCATCACCAAGCATAGAGATCAGTTCTTGTGATGCATCCATTGCAGTTCTCAATTGACTTTTTGCCATACCACCTTCTTGGTCGTATTCACCTGGGTCTTTAGCTTCTGTCATATGTGTTTTAAAACTATTCACTTGGAGTGTCTTTCTTTAGTTTCTTAGTTAGTTCTGGTGTACCTTCTTCACCAGCACCACAACTTTCGAGAAAAGATTCAAAAGCCGCGTCTAAGTCTCTTTTCTTTTCGTCTTCATCTTTTTCAACAGGCTTCTTGATTTCGCCCCTTTTCTTCTTTTCTTGTTGTTTCTCATTAGCAAGATTAGCAAGGCTATCCTTATCCTCATCAACAGACTCGTAACCATAACCAGCCTTCAAAGGTTTCATGCCTTTGTTTTTGTTAAGGCGATCACGCATTGCTTTAATGTCAGATTTGAGTTTGTTGTAGTTGTTAGCTTTTTTGACGTGAGCCAAGCCAGACTTCTTTACTGATTTAATAGAGAAATCCATCTCATCAAGGTCTAGTGCTTCTGTAGCTTCCATAAGATCAGCGATTTCTCTTAGATCATTAGGGATTGTTGACTCTTCTACTTCTGGGGTTTTTTTGAACATACGGAAACGACCATCTAACTTAGGCTTCTTGTCGGCTGATAACAGCATGTGTGGTCTTTTCATAACCTTCTGATCTTTGTACGATGCTTCTGAATATTGTTCTTTAGGCATCCAACATGATGCGTTCAAGTCAAAGCAGTCGTTTTTACATCCGTTACCTTTAGTTGGTTTGCCGAACTCATCACCACAATCCTTACAAACCATTGTTTGCCCATTGACGTCTTCTCTTACATTGTTTTTCATCTTACGCTGTCTTTCTTTTATTTTTACCCCTGGGATAAGTTTTTTTGCTAACATTTCTATGCGTTTCTTAGAAATCTTAGATATTCTTTTATCGATAACTTCTTTCTCACCATTGGATAATTCTGCATAGCGTCTATTTTTAGAGAATTTTTTCTTTAGGTTTTGGATAGCTTGCTTACGAGCGCGTTTCTTCAACACTTCCATAGTAGCTGTCTTACGCATAGCCTTTTCACGACCACGTTTCATTTTGTGTTTGTTTTTTCTGGCTGAGATACCTGCCTTACGACGTTGCATCCTATTCATTACTTCATCTAAAGATTCTTCTTCTACCTCAGACTTTTCATCTAATGTTGGTTCTACATCTACTATTGATTTAGAATCGAACTCTTTTTTGGGTTTGATCTTAAGTTCTTTTTTATCTTTAGCTTCATCTAGCATATCAGAATCCATTTTGTTGAGTTTTCTTTTATTTATAATTTTTAAGAAAGGACGGTATGAAATTATAGTTTTTATTTGCAGAACTGCCCCATATTGTCGATTCTCGTAACCATCCTATCGCAGGGGTAGGACTTGCTATGTGCAATGGCATTTCAGTTATGCGTTGACCACGTATAAAGTAATCATTATCAACAGCACTTCTTATGCCTTTCGTAGCAATCTCATTCAATAGAAATTTAGCTGTTCTCTTAGTCATAGCATAGGCATGTGCGCCCTCATGTCCATTTAGTCTAATAAGATCGTTTGGTACGCCTGCAGCAACATGATCATATCTCGACGGATTATTTAACTTATAACCAAGAACAACAATAGTATTTTCTGGGATTGTTATTGTAATGGGTTGGAGCATCAAAGCATCATGCTCTAAAACTACCCCAACATCATCTGTACCATTAGCAATCTTCTGCCATATAGCAAAATGACCTGCTGTAGCACACATTGCTTTTTGACCTTGAGTTGGGGTTTCGATGTGGTGATAAGGCTCTGAGGGTAGACCCAAGCCAAGAGAACCAAACGCCATCTTACCTGTTTGGTTAGAATACCCCATATGATATGTCCAATCTAAGCCAACTTTATCACACGAATCTGCACAAATCTTAGCGTAATCGTGACTAATCTTCTTATCTATTTTTAGTATATAAGCCTTCATACATATGTTTCCTCTGATAATTCATTGTATAAATCTATGTCTGCACCAAAATGTCTTGATAACACGTCTATTGCTTCTTTATCAAAAACAATCTCATCATCTCTATTTGTTCTGAAATCGTTTTTGTGGTTTGGTAACGCATGTGTTACTTGTAGATTTAGTTCACGCATTAAGTGGCTCAACTCGTTCCCTATGTTTGGATATAACCAATAATCTCCCTTTATCTCTCCATTGTATTGCAATATACTAGATTGTAGTATGGATGAGTTTGGTTCGCCTCTAAAGAAACCTTGTGATGTCCATGCTTTGTATTGTGCCAAAGAAGGTTTCGACCCAACGTTCTTCCATCTTCTGTAGAAGTAATAGAAACTTTTCTGTCTATCTATGGGATTACGAATAACTGCAATTGATTTATAATCAAATGCCTGTGCTTTTGTGATAATTCCGTTACCTACCAAATCCTGTAGCGTAAAGTGATAGTAGGCAAAATGAAGCTTATACCTGTCCATAACTTCTTTACTCAAAGTTCCTGTAATACCAGAGTCTTCTACTGGTGTGTAGATTGCCTCAGGATCAGGTATATTCTTAATAAAGAATTCTGACAGGCTACTACTAGCAGTCTTTGGCGTTCTTAGGAATATTAGTTTATATTTGTGGCTTACGTACATTATACACCCTTATCATATGTTACACTATTCGCATGTCCTGTCGAACCCCACTTGTGGTCAGCATATACCTTATCAGGTCCGTCATATCTCTTAGCACCACCAATATAGAATAGTGGGATAAAATAGTGGCTAGGCCATACTGTAAGTTGATGCATCCAATGAGGAACGTGACGTGACAAGAACAAATTGCCCGTTGATCTAAAAGGTTCTGGGCTTAGTTCTTGTGGAGTTAATATATGTAATGTGTCTATAACATGTTTAACAAATTCATTTTCTGGATTACATGCCATAATGGGTTGGATGAAGTTATGCCTACCTCTTTCGTTTTCATAACAAGAATATGCATGATCATCTGGTGAAGTAAACAACTCTTCTGTGTTCTCCAAGCAAGTCATATCAGCCTCAGGCCAAAAGCCACCTTGTTCGTATAATAGTTCGTATCTAATCAAATCAGACACACCTGGCCATTTACCTGTGTTGTAGTATTGTTCAATAAGATGTTGGTTCTTCCATTTACGAGACTTGAGCATATTATCATCAAATATAGAATACTGCCAATCAGGGTGTTTGTCTCTCCAAGTGTACATCCAAGTGAGTGGTGGTGGTTTCGGACCTATCCATATCTGAGTTATTTTCTTCTCTATCACTTCTGTACCCACCAAATAAAATCATCTTCTACGTTCCATGAGTTCTCCCCATAGAATTCCGCGACTGCTTGCTTAACTGTTGGGAAATGAATGTCGTGACCAAATACAATACCACCTTTACGCACTTTCTGATCCCAAGCTTTAATATCCCTTAGGCAACCTTCATAACCATGATCCGCGTCAATGAATATAAAGTCGAGTGTGCCATCAGGAACCATCTTTGCGGCTTCTGTAGTGTAGTCTTTAATGATCATAGTTCTGTCGGGATTCTCAACCGAGAAACTTAGCATATTGTCATAATAGCCTTCATGATTCCATGGATGACCATTTTCTCCGGGCGTCCACTTCTCAGGTCCGTTATTCTCTGGCTGTGCTTCATATAAGTCTACACCGATTAGATGTAGGTTAGGGCAGTTGTTAATTAAGAAGCGATAATTAACCCCATCGTGGATACCAAGCTCTGCGCCCCTAGTCCACCCATTAGTATTGACAAATCTTGCAAGTGTATTCCACCTGTAGACATTTCCACCATCATTGCCACGATCTCTAATTCTTCCCATAATATATCTCCGTTGAATCAAAAAAGGTAGACAACTTAATGCC
>JAAHTG010001162.1_pt1 | contig 18990 bp, 21 predicted proteins | sample 6116081 | NCBI WGS metagenome assembly JAAHTG01 (sample SAMN13939989, study PRJNA603662) | sponge metagenome | isolation source: marine sponge | host: Mycale hentscheli | place: New Zealand | collected 2005 | reverse complement strand
TGTTCGATTGCCCTTTTTTCTTTGTTTTTTCTTAATTTAGTCTAAACTACAGTTAAAACCGTCAGCAGTCGATTAATTAGGCGTGATCATCGAGAAGTATCAGACAAATATTTTGATAGGAAATCTCACTTTTGGACTGGTGCTTATTTTGTAGCTAGTTGCGGTGATGTAACTGTCAATCAATTAAAAAAGTATGTTGAAGGACAAAAGCCTGTTGATTAAGCTGATGTCTTTCAGACTTTTGTCACTTAAGATAGTTAAACGTTACAATACCTTCGCCAAAATAAATAGTACTAATATTCGAGAGATAACATCATCAATGTTAGCTATATCTATTGAATAAACTACTCTTTTGTTAAAATCAGTCCTCATCAGGATCATAGGTACAAACATAATTAAAATTATCTCATCAAAACCCACAAGCAATTAATATTAATCAGTAAATAGAGAAAATCTTTATGGTTTGGTACATGTACTATGAGAAGATCCCAGTTTAATGGCGAAGGTATTGACGTTATTAAGCAAATAAAAACAAATATTACTGTTTATTAAACCCCAATTATAATCATCAGTAAATCAGCTTAAGATTAGCAATATAAATACAGTTTTATTAAATTGGTGGTCATGACAGAATTTAGAGATTTTTTACGTCATCAATGTGCATATGTAGCACAGGCAACCTTCAAACCCGGAAAGTTTCCTGAAGCCCAAAAACTATTTGAAGAAGCAGTAGCTACTTACACAAAAGGATTCAATGGTGCTTATCTATTCCAAAAACCAAATACCGATGAGGGAATTGCCTTTATCCTTTGGGAAACGATCGAAAATATGGATGAGAATCAAAGCGAAGCTTATCAGAAAATTATGGATGAAATGAAGCACCTATTTGCCTGTGCTCCTGAAACTAATTTTTATGATGTACTTACCCAAATTAATGGCTAAATGTATTATGCATAGATTATTCTGTCATAAACTGTTACAGTTCATAACAAATATGAACAATAGTGGTTGTCAGAATGGTAGCATTGCCTAGATAGTAAATCGTATTTTAGATAAAAGCAATATCTTTATGAGCGAAACAATGGAATTAACTGGAAAAATGCCCAAATTCGGTGGCAGCACTGGTGGGTTACTTTCTTCTGCTGAAAGAGAGGAAAAATATGCTATCACTTGGAGTAGTAAATCAGAACAAGTTTTTGAAATGCCTACTGGTGGTGCGGCTATCATGAATCAAGGCGATAACTTATTATATTTTGCTCGTAAAGAGCAATGTTTGGCCTTAGGTACTCAATTACGTACCAAATTTAAGCCTAGAATTCAAGATTACAAAATCTATCGTGTTACACCTACTGGTGATGTTACTTTTATTCACCCAGCCGATGGTGTATTCCCCGAAAAAGTGAATGAAGGCAGAGGATTCAATGGTAAAAAAGACAGAAAAATTGGTGACAATCCCGAACCTGTTACCCTCAAATTTTCTGGTAAAGCTCCTTATGATGTCTAATAATCTAGCATTTTGAGAAGTTTTATAATGGGGCTAGATTTATTTCAATGCCCCTATTTTCTTGTCTAAATTTCTGGTTTTGGGGAGACGTTTAAAATCTCCAAGTTAAAGAATCTTAAAAGTTTTTTCATAAATTCTTAAAGTTCTTTCAATTCCCATGGTCCTCCCTCGAAAATTTATAACAGTTGTTGATGATATTCTGTCAAAGTTGGTCGATGTCCAACACTAATATAGGTTGTTCCCTGATGGGTTAACTTTTCATATAAGAATTGTTCGTTGTTCACATCCAAAGCACTGGTAGCTTCATCCAGAATTGCATAACGAGGTTGACTAATTAAAATCCTAGCGAAAGCAACTCGTTGTTGTTCTCCCAAAGATAAAACATTTTCCCAATTTTCTTGGGCATTAAATCCGTCTGGAAAACGTTCAGCTAAGTTGGCTAAATTAACTGTTTCCAAGACTTGTTGTAGATAATCATCACTGACTTGATTATCAGGATTGGGATATAGTAACTGTTCTTTGAGTGTTCCTAAAATCATATAAGGACGTTGGGGTAAAAATAACAAGTCTTCTAGATTAGGACGATAAATTGTACCGCTTCCAGAGTTCCATAATCCAGCAATCGCTCTTAATAAGGAACTTTTACCACTTCCACTTGCACCCATAATTAAAAGGTTCTCATTGGGATTAATCATCACCGATAAGTTTTCGATTAAAATCCGTGGAGAATTAGGAGGTTGTAAGGTAAGATTTTCGAGACTGACTGGGTCGTTAATTTGGGTTAAAATCCTACTGGATTTAGGATGTTGTTTTTCACCTGAAGGATCATCTAGGGACTCATAAAATTCTCCTAGACGTTTTATACTAGCGGCAAATTGAGTAATATTTTGAATTTGGTTAGTAATTAGGGAAAGAGCACTTAATACCATGGAAAAGGCAAAACTGGCTTGTCCAATGGAACCGAAGTCTGCTTCTCCCACAAAGTAAAGAGGTGCAATAATTAAATAAGGAATTAATCGGGTGAAATAGTTATATCCTAATTGGAATAAAACGATAATCGATTGCCAAATAATTAATAAGTCAAAGTTTCTGACTGCATCCATTAAACGATCGATAACTTGTCCTTGTTCTAAGCCTTCTCCTCGATAAAATGCGATCGATTCTGCATTATCTCTTACCCTAACCATGTTGTAACGGAAATTAGCTTCTAGACGTAACTGTTCATAATTAATACTAATCAGACGAGTTCCGACTACAACAGCAATAGTAGTTCCAAAAATCGCATAACCCAATAATCCCCACGTCAGGGTTTTGGAAATACCATAAAGGATAGCGGAAAAAGAAAAGAGGGTGAGAATCGAGTCCAGAATATCCAATAAAAAATCCAGAGTTACACTGGTAAATGATTTAATATCTTGGGTAATCCGTTGGTCAGGGTTATCAATGGCTGTATGAATTGAATTAGAATCGAGTTCATAATAAGCTCTTTGAGTGAAGTAACGGTTAAGAAAGTGTTTGGTTAACCATTCTCGCCATAGTAGTCCTAATTTTTGTCTAACGTATCGATAAGCGACAATAATTGGAATTGCTAGAACTAAAACAATTCCATAGATGATCATATTTTGCCAAAAAATATCCTGATTTTTTTCATTGAGTGCATTATCAATCAAACGAAAGGCAAAGCTTAAAATCACATTTAAGCCATTAACGGTAAACAATAAAAATAATAAAACCCCTAATAATGACCACTGACACCATCGTTGTCTTAATTTATGACGTTGAGAAGCAAATATTAAACTACATCCGACGAATAAAACTAAAAATATATAGGGTGCAGGAGAAGCTAATAAATTATCAACATTTTGAATTAAACCTTTAGCTGCTTGTCCAAAAAAATCGGGAAAAATGGCTTTTCCTAAAAGGGTTAATCCTACGACTAAAAAGAAAGTAAAAGAAACGACAGTAATTAGTAAAACGACTATTAATCCTAAGAAAACCCATGTTTGTCGTCGTTCAACAGGAAAAAAGTAAGGTTGTGCTGATTCAATAAAACGCTGCCATAATTTTTTGTTAAATTGAAAACGAGGTTTAGTCATAAATTAATAAATCTCAATAAATTTCAAATAGGACAAGTTAGGGAGGGACTAAATTTAAGGTAGTTAATTTAGGAGTGGCTATTTTTTTATCTTATTTAACCACAGCTATTTTGAAAGAGCCTTAATTATTAATTATTTATCAAGGCATCCATTCCAAGCCTATATTAACCTGAGAATCTGAATTTTTAATCGAATTTTGCCAAGCAACTCCAGCACCCAAACGTAATTTGTCACTTAAAGCATAACCTGCACGGATTTCTGTTAATCCGACTTCTTCAGAACTAGTGGGAGAAATAAAACTTTGACTCAGGGAAATATCGGCTGCACCTTTAGGAGAAAGAGCAAAAATAACCTTTACTCCGATATTTACACCATCTGTTTGATAATTACCTGTTTCGATCGCTTTATAGCCAATCATGGGAGCTATATTGATATAATTACCCAAGGGTAAAAGATAATATTTCAAATTTCCGCCCACAGAAAGGCGATCGTTGTTTGAGTTAGAATCGTCATTAAAACTAGTGGTATATTCGCCACTAAAAGTCAAAGGAGTATCACCCAAAAAAACATCTTCTACCCCCAGATAAATACCTCCAGAATCATTATTCGAGGGGAATTGACTATAACCAAAACGAATTAAAGTACGAAAACTCGGTTCGTAACGAATTTTTGCCGATACATCGGGGATTTCTTGAATCCATTCTTGAATAACAGGGCTATTTTCGATGATCATTGGATCAACATCTAATTCTTGACCTGCTTCGAACATATTCAGAGGTTGAGCATTAACTTGACTACCAATAAATAAATAGATGATACAAGTCTTAAAAAAATAGGATAAATTCACAATCAGTCAAAAATCAGAAAAAACTTTATAGCATCGATTTTAATTGATTTACTAAGCCACTAATACTACTATTATCACCAGGCTGAAAATTTTGTATATTATGGGATAGAGTTTGTAACTTTTCTTGAACTGGTTCAAGAATTTGCTCCAACAAACCAATATTACATTCTGTTTCTGTCATTTGTTGATAAATTTGTAATACTTGTGTTTCTTTTTCTCGTAACTTTATTTGTTGTTGTTCATATTCTTGAAGTTATTGAGCTAGTTTTTCCTCCAGTTCACTTTTTACTGAGCGTAATTGTTCAACTTCACTAGTTAAGGTTGCTTGTTTTTCATTAATATGTTGACGTTGGTGATTAATTTCCGTTATTAAAGGCTTGACATTAATTGTTTGAGAAAAATCAATATCCGCTACACCTTTACGACGAGTCAGAATTTTTAAATGTTCATTTAGAGTTCTTTGTTGTTTCTGGAGAGTTTTTCTTTGTCCAACTAAAGTCTCATTTAATAATTTCATTGCTTCTTGAGCATCTGCCAATTCACTTTCAAGAGCAAGTTTTTCTACTTCATTTGACTGGGTGACTTTTTCTTCTATTTCCCTGACTTCATTTATTTGTAAAGATAATTCTTCTTCTTGCAAATTAACAAAATTGACTAACTTAGAAGTTTCTTGTTGTAAGGTATTAACAATACCTTCTAAATCCCCCAAAGGCATACTTTCTAACGCATTAATATCAATGGACTTATCAGAATCGTCATCAGTAATAACCGAAATTTGTTGTTCTAAATGTTCAAATGTTTCCAGTTGATGGTTAAGTTGTTTAATTCTTTCTTCTTTTTCGTACAAAATATTGTCGTTAGATTGCGTACTAACTAATACTTCCTGTAGCTGATTTTGCTTATTTTCTAAATCTTGACGATCTTGTTCTAACTCACTTTTTTTCGTTTTTAATTCTTCCTCTCTCACGGGTAAAGAATTTCTGGCGGACTCTAATTGTTGCCAATAGGTATCAATAAATTTTTGCTGTTCATTGATAACAGTTTGTAATTTTGATAAATCAACTGGTTGTAAACTACTAGGGTTAAATTCTTTTAGTAAAGTATTTAAGTTTGCCTTGTTCTCTTTAGAACGAGCTTCTTCTCTTCTCAATTGTTCCCAAGCACCATTGAGTTTTTCTTTATCTTGTTCTAATTGAGCTAAGTCTTGTTGTTGTTGACTAATAACTTGTTGCTGTTTGTCTAATTCGTCTTGTCTAAGACCAATCTGTTCACCTTGTAATCTTAAAGAATCTTTCCATTCTGCTATTTCAAATTCTTGTGCCTTGGTTTTTTCTAAGGTTCGAGATAATTGTCGTAAATAATTTACTACTCTTGGGCCTGCTAATTCTGGTTGACCTTGTAGTTTTTTATTATCATCGAGGTTAACAATATAAAGAGCACCTTGACTGACACTGTCATTGATAGCCTCTACAGTAATAGTATCGTTTCCTGAAAGACTACTCCAACATTGATCAGTTCCTTGTGAGGCTAATAATTTAAAGTCCGTTTTATAGCCCCCACTAACGAAGCCTATTTTATTTTGATTTTTTACCTCTGCCAGATATAACACAAATACTCTTCCCTTTATGGTTGATCTTTAAAAATACTATTTTCTCTAACAATAACAATGATAATATTTCGGAGGGTTATCTTACCACTCAAATAGGCAATTATTTTTCAAACCTCTTTTAAAAATTAGTTTGAATTCCGATTTTGATTAAGTCACACCATGATATTTTCTATTTACTTGTATTTGATTATATGGCAAAAATCATTAGAATCAAAGCAAATTGTAATAGTATTTGATTCTAATACTCATTAGATATCTTTTTGGTGACTTAAAACTTCGAAAATTAACCTTTGGGAGCAATTATCTTAAGCAACTTTAGGAAATTCGGGAATAGATGCAATTAACTGACGTGTATATTCTCTTTGGGGATTATAAATAATTTGTTCGGTAGTAGACATTTCTTCCACTATACCTTTATTCATGACCATAATGCGATCGCTCATAAATTTAACCACACTTAAATCATGGGAAATAAAGATATAAGTTAAACCAAATTCGGCTTGTAATTCTTTAAGCAAATTTAACACTTGAGCTTGAATAGAGACATCTAAAGCAGATACTGATTCGTCGCAAATAATTAATTGGGGATTCAAAGCCAATGCCCTAGCAATACAAACCCTTTGTCTTTGTCCTCCAGATAATTCATGGGGATAACGATTAAACCAATCTGGATTTAAACCGACTCTTTCTAATAGGTAATTTACTCTTTCTATTCTTTTTTGTTTATTGCCACCAACATTATGAATTATCATCGGTTCAATAATTATTTTACCGATACTCATGCGAGGATTAAGGGAATTGTAGGGATTTTGGAAGACAATTTGCATTTCTCGTCGCAGTTGACGCAAACGATTACTACGGGGATTTAATGTATGTATTTCTTCCCCTAAAAATTCAATGCTACCTGTTTGAGCAGGAATTAATCTTAAGATGGTACGAGCTCAAGTCGATTTTCCACAACCTGATTCTCCTACTAAACCTAAGGTTTCACCACCAAATAATTGAAAGCTCACATCATTTATTGCCCAGAAATATTCTTGCTGATGCCAAGGTAATTGTTTAGGTTTGGGAAAGCCAACACGCAAATCCTTAACGACTAATAGAGATTGATTGAGTCTAATCTCTTTTTTGCCCAAAATATTAGTTTTGGGAGGGATTTCTGTTTCGTCGGTAATTTCTTGATTATTTAAAAAATCAGTCACTGTGGGTAAATAGCTACGAGTTTCTTCTAAGCGAGGACGACAAGCTAGTAAGCCTTTTGTATATGCTTGTTGAGGATTAAAAAGTAGTTCTTTAGTCATTGCTGACTCAACTATTTTACCTTGATACATGACCAATAAGCGATCGGCTAAATTAGCAACTACTGCCAAGTCATGGGTGATAAAAATCATCGACATCTGTCGACGCTCACATAAGTCTTTGAGTAATTCTAAAATAGTCGCTTGTACTGTAACATCAAGGGCTGTAGTGGGTTCATCGGCGATTAAAATAGTTGGTTGACAAGAAATTGCGATCGCAATCATGACTCTTTGTAGTTGTCCGCCAGATAATTCATGGGGATAACGTTTGAGCATCGCATTTTTCTTTTTTCTCACATATTCTTGAAGCTCTTTTTTTTCTATGGGTTGATGATGATTTTGTTGTAAAAATTCTGTTTCTAAGGTTTGATTGTCAGATAATAATTGTACTTCTTGCAATAGGCTAATTGCTTGTTGTTTGGCTTGTCTTGGCGAGACCTTTTGGTGTAAAAGAATAGCTTCGGTAATTTGAAAACCAATATTATAAACAGGATTTAGAGAACTCATGGGCTCTTGAAAAATCATCGCAATTTTTCCCCCTCGATATTCTCTTTTATTTTCTGAAGGTAGACTAACTAAATCAATGGATTCTTCTGCTTGAGTATCTTGGAACAAAATCTGACCACCAGTTACTTTACCCGTGGTAGGCAGTAAGCCCATAATTGCCAGAGATGTGACGGATTTACCTGACCCTGATTCTCCTACTATTCCTAGTATTTCCCCTTTTTTTAAACTGAAATTTATTTGATCTACTGCAATGGAGGGTTGTTGTTCATCATTAAGAAATACGACTTGTAAATCACTTACATCTAATATACTCATAGGTCATTAAGAATTGAGAATTGTCATCAATTTAGTTATAGTAACCTGAATTCAGGATCAGCTATTAGGTATCGGCTTGAGGAATTGTCCATTGTTTGAACCATCTTAGAAAGTAAATATATTTGACTTTTTTTAAATAACTATTAAGTTTATCCCTGAATACCTTGGTTGATAATATTTTTCTGTATATATTGATACTATAAAGGATAAAAAGGAGACCACATGAAAAATCAAACTGGTGTCTCATTCGATCGCTCTTCGTGTAAAAATGTACGTGCTGGACAATGGATAACTCTTGAATCTAGTCCAACTAGTCTAACTGAAAATAAAGCTTTAGTTTTATGTAAAGTTGCGGATAATAAGTTAGTTACTTGGGTACCTGATTACGGTGAATATGACATAATTTGTAATTGAAAAAATTATCGATGAAATTCAAACTATCTCAAAGGAAGGCTCAACGCTTTCCTTTCTCTTGGCATAGGAGATGCATTTCAACTTTTAAATGAGATGTCGATAACTGTCCATCGCAAAAAATATTAAGTCAGAATCAACTATAAAGCGATCGCAAAATTGAGGATAAACATTTTTCATGTATGTTGACAATAATAAAGCATCTCCGCCAGTCAAGATCACTTTACTATCAGGATATTGTTCTAACCAATCTTGGGCAAAATCCTTAATTCCAGCCATAATAGTGTAAATCACTCCACTTTGAATGGCACAAAAGGTATTATTTGCCCAACGAGAGACAATACCAGTTATAACCTCTATGTCTGGTAACGATGCAGTATTAAAAAACAGACTTTTCAATTGCAATCTAACTCCAGGAAGAATAGCACCACCGATGATATTTTGTTGTTTATCTGCACCTGTAAAAGTTAAAGCAGTGCCACTATCTATAACTAGGCAGGGAAAACCATATTTACATCCTCCCCCCCATAAAGCTAAAATGCGATCGATTCCCATGGTAGGATAAACATTTTTTAAAGGAATAAGATTGCTGTTAATAATCCTTGTCTGCTGTAGTGGTAGATAGATTCTTGTTGCTGACGGCACCACAGAAGCGATATATAAAGGTATTTTGCTGAGTAGACAACATTTTAACTGTTCATCAATGACATGTCGTAATTCAGTTAGACTGGTAACTTGAGAAGTATTCCATGTTCGCTTTAACTCATTATCTTCAAAATAACTCCAATGTAATCTAGAGTTACCAATCATTAAACCTAACCAGCATTTTTCCTTCAAGACCCTATCTTACTCCCAGTATAATTCCTAACAGTAAAATAAATCCGATCCAAACATTTTGATTAAATATCTGTCCATAAGCGATCGATTCTTGAAATGGTAATCTAATGATAATGTATTGTCCTGACCAAAGAATAACAGCAATCATCCAAGCTACACCAAAAAAGAAGTTTAAGCTATTGATCATACCTAAATAAGCAAATAAACCAGCAGTGAGAGCGAAAAATAACCCTACGGCTTCTCCTGCCAACTCACCAAAAAATATTGCACTAGAATTAATACCAAGTTTTAAATCATCAGCTTTATCAGACATGGCATAAACTGTATCAAATCCCATCGTCCAAGTAATCGTTGCTGCCCATAATACCCAAGTACTCGCACTTAAATCTTTCGTAACGGCACTCCAACTGATTAAGACAGCAAAACCCCACGCCAAGGATAAAACAAATTGGGGAACAGGAAAAACTCTTTTAGCCAAAGGATAACAAATGATAAATGGGACAGCCAGAACGCATAGCCAAAAACTGAGAGGATTGAGATAGAAAGCCAAACCAGCGGCACAAGCGAGACTAATTGAAAAAACGACTATCCCGACTTTGACAGACAAAGCGCGAGAAGCCAGAGGACGACTTTTTGTTCTAGCAACTTTATTATCTATATTACGATCCCATAAGTCATTAATAACACATCCAGCGGCACTAGTAGCTAAAGTGCCGAGAACAATAACTATAACTAAGGTTAATGGTGGACGGGCATTACTGGCTAAAAAAACAGCCCATAATGCAGGAATCATTAAGATTAGTCTTCCTGCGGGTTTATCCCATCGAAGAAGTTTGATTATACTTAGTAATAATTTCGGTGAATCGACTTCAGAAGAAGAAATCATAGGTATAGTGATAATATCAGTCTCCAATAGTTTACCAAATTATCTTCTTTTTCCTAAACTTGAGATTTTGCGATAATGACATTTACTAGAAAAAAATACCACTGTCGTGTCTGTTAAATAATCACAAATAGAAAGACTTGTTTTTGACACTCCCCTGCGGTTAGGCGAGGGGATTCTTGGTTCATTGACTCGTCTTACCTTGACAGGTGTTTCCCTGACTGCCTGACACAAGTGCCTAAAACCTATAGAAATCAATGCCATAATATGAGATTCCCAATTAGTATCAGCAGAAAGTTCATCTATAGTGAGATTATCATCTTCTAACCAACGACCAGCTCCAGAATATTCACCCGTAGGTAAAGCATAAGAAATATAGCCAATATTCTTAACAATTTGTAACTGTTTCCATTGATAAAGTCCAGATTTTTTATAGTCTCGTAAATCCAGTAATCCTAATTTCACTGTCTCGGCATTCATTTTATTGATAGCGACCGCAGTGGTAATATAATTATCTAAATGTAGAGAAATGCGATCGCTTACTTCTTCTTGTAACGCAGTAGCGAGATTATTAATTGCTTTTTGCCCATTACGAAAAGAAAGATAACCGGTAATTCCCACAGCAGTAAAAATTTGCAAGACAAAGGGAATGATCAAAAGTCGTCGTAAAGATATGCCTTTTTTAACCGAGGATATTTCTTTGCTACCAATAGTTAAGAATTGATTCTCACGGTTTGATTTCATGACAAAGCTAATCAGTTTTTCTCTTAGAATCTTAGATATATATTACCAAAAGATCAAGGGTTTCAAGCCACGCCTTTAAAGGCGTGAGTAATTTTGATGATAGTTTCAAGCTATTTTCAAAAATGACCTTTGTCCTTTGTCTCTTGTCCTTCTATTGACCTTTTAACTTGATCAATTACTCTTAAATTTTCAATTCGAGATTATTTTATATGAATCAATCACGTTGGTATATAAATGAGATAGATAATTTACCTGATGATTTTTTTAATCAAATTGAGAATCTTACACAGGAAAAAGAATATCATTATTTGGCAATATTGTTATGGAATAGAGGAATTAGAGATCTTGAACCACTAGAATTTTTACTAAATATTAATCAATATCAACCCAAATCTTATTTAGAATTTAAAGAAGAAATTGATTTAGCAATTGCCAGAATAAATCAGGCAAGAATTGCCCAAGAAAAAATTGCTATTTGGGGTAATTGGCGTGTAGATAGTATTATGTCTGCTTGTATTTTAAATGAAGGTTTAACAGAGTTTTTTGCTGACAATAACCAATTTATATATCATTTTTCTGATCGACATTTGTCATGTTTTGGTTTGACTTATCAAGGTATTGATGAATTAGCATTACAAGAAGTTACTTTAATCATTGTCACTGGTACTGGTAGTTATAATATCGACCAAGTTCACTATGCTCATAGTTTAGGTATTGATATAATTATTCTCGATCGTCCAATGTTATCCATTCCACGACCATCAGTAGTATCATGGTTAAATCCTCATAATTTTCCCACTAGTCATCCTTTTTATCATTTTTGTGCAGTTGCCATCGCATATAAGTTAATAGAAGGTTTAGCAACGGAATACTCAAGTTATTTTGGCAAACCTATAACGAATTTATTGGATTTAGTCGCCTTAGGTTTATTAGCCCAGAACGTTAATTTACAAGGAGATGGACGTTCTTTGGCACGACAAGGAATCGTATTAATCAAACAAAAAAAACGCCAGAATATCACTAGTTTAGCAGAGACAGGCTTTCAAATTGGCGATCGAGCATTAGATAGAAGTTATGGTTTGTGTCACAGAATTAAAGGTCTTATTTCCCTTTATACAGATCCTTATTTTGTGATCAATTTATTAACTAATAAGAATTTTTCCAACCAAAATAAATTAGTTGATCAAGCAGAAAAAGCCTATTTTAATTATTTAGATTTAGTGCAAAAAACTCTTGATCAAGCAAAAAAACAAGTCAAAAATATTGATTTATCAAATACTGTAATTATTAGTTTACAAAATAATCAATGGCATCTGGGAATACTCGATGTTGTTGCCAAAACAATTACCCAAGAATATGGTAAACCAACTATTATACTCTCCAGTAATTTTAATGATCAATTTGACGATCGTACCTTCGGTTATATTAGTTCTTTAGATAATCTTGATTTATCTCCATTAATCATAAATTGTCACGAATTATTAGATCAATATATAGTCGTACCTGATGGCATTAAAATTATTTTACCAACAGAAAATATCCATTTATTTATCGTAATAATTACTTAAAAAATTAGAAAACAAATAATTAATATTAATTCTTTAGTTCATACTATAAATATAGATTTAATAGTAACTATTTCGGAATTAGGAGATTCGTTATATCAGCAATTAAAATTACTTGAACCCTTTAGTTTAGATAACCCTTCAGCTAAATTATTGATCAAAAATTGTCGATTAGCTAATATTAAAAATATTAACCTGAAAAATAATTATAAAAAGAAAGAAGTTCGTTATAAAAAAACTTATTTTCAAATTTATGATGATAGTTGTAATTACTCTTTCGATGGTATCTGGTGGGAACATTATGCTAACGAAATAAACACAGAAAACTATTATGATCTTGTGGGAGAACTTGAATTTAATACCAGAGAGCAAGATTATTATTTGAGATTAATAGAAATCAAAATAAATCCTAATCATAATTATGTTATATCTAATGAAAATAAATCTATTTCTATTCTCGATTATCGCCAAAATATTAAAGATTTAGATAGTAAATTTTCTGATAATTATCAAGATAAAATAATTAAATACTGTCCTAGTAAATGGGAAGATATTACTCATCCTTATCAAGATATTTTGCAACATAAACAGAATCAACAAAAATTAATTTTAGCTTATGAAAATAATAAAATTAAAGAGATAGAAACAGTCTGGTTAACATTAATTGGTTTTATTAAGCATTTAATTATCAGTAATCAGGGGATAAATGTTAGTTCTTTATCTAAAAAAATAAATATTAGTCAAGCTTGTTTAATAAAAGTTTTAAATAATTTACTCTTATTAGGTATAGAGTATAGTATCCAAGACAATATTATTTTATTTGAACAAAAACAATCTAATTTTTCATCAGATAATTATCAAATAGCCCGAATAAATTTTATTAATCTCGTCAAACAAGATAATTTATTTAAAGATTATTTTTATAAAGTATCTATTAGTAATATCAAAAAAGAAATAGCTCAAAACTATAGCAGAAAGAGGGTTAATTCGGATATTGATGATTTCTAAAAATATTGCTATGTAGAGATTTTAACCTTTGTCCTTTGCTATAGTCTTGAAGATAATTAGTTCGTTTAATTCATATTGTTCATATTACTATAGCAGTCCTGAATTAATTATTAATTAATCCTGATCTATTCTTCTATAAAAAGATTTTTAACGAATTTTTGTGTTTTAATTTCGAGTTTTTGCCAATCTAATTCTCCATCTTCATCAAATAAAGAATGATCAGTTTCTATCTCTTTATCAGGATCTTCATTATAGTCAACAAAACAAATCTCAAAACAAAGTTGCCAAATATTTTTTTCCTTTTGGTAATTATCTTTTTGTAGGTAAGCAATATATCCAGGAAAAGGTGTTTCTATATCTTCATAACGTACAGTCCAACTTGATGATTCTGATTCTTTTCTGATATTATCTAAAACTCTAATCAAAGTTGGTTGCATTAATACTTGAGCTTGATCATATTCAAGTTGATTTTTGAATTTTGGTAATGTCATATTTTTAAATAAAAACTATAGTAATTTGCTTTGATATCTCTTATATATATATCGACTAATTTTTATGATTGTGCGAAATTTTGACAGATTATTTTTTAAATTTATATATTGATTTTTATATCTTTGTATATCTACAGCTGTCAATAAAATAGTTAAAAGTATCTTTTTAGAAAATAAGTTGACTTTTTCCTCTGCCAAGATTAAATCTCGATTAAAATTAATTAAATAATTTCTGATTTTAATTAATATCCAGACAATCATTAAATTAATTAAACAAATAACGAGATTACAAACTATAACAATTACGGTAATCATTCAATCTTCAAATTTGTAAAAGTTAATTCGTATTCGATCGTCATCATCATCATTGCCGTAAAATCAACTATAACAATATCATTTCGCTCCTAAGAAAAACTCAATTATTTTAGATAATGATATTTTGTTTCTGATTTTAGCTTAGATGGTATCTCTTTTCTGTGCAAGTATCTTTGAGTATTTTTTTATACAAAATTGGGAGAAAAAATCCTCAGTACAACAGGAGTTTGATACTATAGAAGATACAAAAACTTTAAAATAATTTGATAAATATCATAAATCTGGAGATTAGTAATGATTGAACCTTTGTTACTTGGTATTGTTTTAGGCTTAATTCCTGTAACTATATTAGGCTTGTTTTTTGCTGCCTATCGTCAATATAAACGTAGTAGCGAAATCGGTGTAGAGTAATTATTACACATTGCTATTTTCTGCTCACATCTTGATAACAGCAATAACATAAATATCACAATAATTCCCTATTCTTCCACAAGTTAGGGATTATTTTTGACAATTTTTAGACGACAAGTGTGCCAACGGATTATTTTAACCACAGATAAACTGTCTGTTTGACGATTATTCTATTGGATAACTATAGCCTTGAAACCGATATTTGCGATCGATTGAGAGACTTGTTCAACATTCTTTTTACTGCTAAATATTCCTATTTGTAAGAAGGAATTACCTTTGATTGTCTTTGTAAATGCTTCTGGATATAGAGATTTGATTTTGATTTTTTCTTGGTCATTATTGAATTTAACTAAAACTTTATACGCATTTTGATTAACTCGATTTGATTGAACTAAAACATCCCTTAAACTTCTTCTTGTATTAGTTGGTTGAGGTAAGGTTGGTTTTATCTGTTGATTATTTTCTGGTTTTATCACCCTAATAGGAGAATTTGCTGGACTAACTTCAATTACCCTTGTTTTATTTTGGGGATTTGATATCGTATTGGTGTTCTTTGGTGTAATATCAAAAGGAGAAACAGAAATAGATGAATTAGTGGAATCGATCGATACATCATCATTATTTTGCTGTTCACTATAAGGCTCAGAAAGTGACGGTATTGGGGGTAAAGATTTCTGTGAAGAGGTGAAATTTCCTTTTAATTGACTTGGTCGAGTTGGAGTAGAAGAACCTTTAATATAGACTGTTTTAGGTTTAACCTGTGCTTTTGGTTTCTTGATGCTTGTTGGTTTTGGTGTACTAACATCTATGGGTATACTTTGAAAGTTAGAATCATTATAAGGGTCAACTGTGATTTGGGTTATAACCTGAGCAGCAGCTTTATTGACAACCATAAAACTCATTAAAGATGTCCCAACCGCAATAATTTTAATAAAAGACGAATAATTTAACATTGGATAAATTTAAAATTTTATTTTTACGTTGCTAATATAGCAACAAAGGAGTGGTTTCGGAATAACTTTGAAACTCAAATATTTATTTGATGGTAATTTTATCTTTATATTTTGCTTATTCTCTTTACCTTGGCAATGTATTTAAAAGCTTCCCTTAAAAGGTAAAAGAATTTATCAAATAGAACCTAAATGTAGTAAATATTATTTGTTATTATGGCTGTTTTCTTCATATCTTGCCATCAAATCAGGACGTTTTTTTTTTGTCATCGCTAACTGTTGTTCATGTCGCCATTTTGCTATATTTTTATGATGTCCAGAAAGTAATACAGGGGGGACTTCCCAATCTCTAAAAACTTGAGGGCGAGTATAATGAGGATAATCAAGTAAACCGTCTTCAAAACTATCGGCATATAAAGATTCAGCTTTGCCAACAGTACCAGGTAAAAGACGAATGACACCATTAATTAAAGTTAAAGCGGGAATTTCACCACAAGTTAAAACAAAATCTCCTAAAGAGACTTCTCTAGTGACAATATTTTGGACTCGTTCATCAATTCCTTCATAATGTCCACAAATTAATACCAATTGTTGATAGTTAGTGGCAAATTCTTTTAATAAACTTTGATTTAACGTTTCTCCTTGGGGTGTGAGTAAAATGACTTCTCTAGGTTGAAGATTTGTTAGAGATTCCACCGCTGCAAAAATTGGTTCAGGTTTTAATACCATACCTACACCACCTCCATAGGAGACATCATCAACTTGGTGATGTTTATCCGTGGTGAAGTCACGAGGATTGATTAAGTTAACCTGAGCAATACCTTTAGATAATGCTTTTCCTAATAAACTACATTGTAGAGGCGATCGAAAAAAGTCGGGAAATAAAGTGATAACATCTATTTGCACAGTGATTTATGAACTATTACGATTAGGACTATTGCTATTTTAAATGATGCAACCATGAAAATATACTCAACAGATAAATCTCGTTCAGGTTGAAAACCGTAATTTTTCCGCTTCAGGTTTGAGGTGAGTTGTAACCCATAAACCGTAAGCTATATTCAGAGGTGTTGCATTAATTTGCTTTTGAAAATCTTCAACTTGCCGCTGATTTTAATTGTAGATTAGCTAATATTTTTTATTAATTATTCATTGATCATTAATTATTAATGAATTTTTCCCTAAAAGGCGTAGTTCAACCTATTTTCGCGAAATAGAGGAATGGTCAATTGGTTGATCAACAGAGGAGCATCGTCATCTATCGTCAGGGAGTAGGGGATTGTAGGCGATCGTTCCTGCCGAGAAAGATTGGCGAACAATACTAGCTACTATTGGGACTGGAAGTAGCGTTGGTTTCTTTACTGCTTGGATAATGGATAGTGGTAAAAGTAGTTAATTTAGTCGTTAAAAGTGGGATGTGCTTAAAAATCTTAAGCACATAAAAATGAAATCAGCATGAAATTCTTTTTTGTCACTTTTCAGTTGAAATCATTTTTATCCTTGTTACTATTTTAGTATGAATAATTGCCAAAACACCACTCTATTTTTTCTCCAAAAATATCTAATTTATCCTCAATAAAATCTACTATATCCATTTTTTAAAAGTTAATATAATACTTACAATAATTTCTAAAATTGTTAGATTAAAACCACTGAAAGATCGTGTTATAAAAAACTAAATTTTAAAGATTTTGGCAATGTTCACATAAGCCATAAAATTCTAATGTATGATAATATAATTTGAATTTTTCTTCTGGTAAAATATGATGATGACGATCGACAATACAATTTTTTTCTTGAATTAACTCTGATTTACCACAATGAATACAATTTAAATGATGGGTATGATGATCAATTAATTGATATAAAGATTCACCATTTGTGGTAATCCTTTCTTGAATAATTCCTCTTAAATGTAGTGTTTTTAAGGTTCTGTAAATGGTAGCTAAACCAATTTTAGATTTTTGTTGGCGTAATTGCAGATGTAAATCTTGAGCCGTAATTTCAATATTTAATTCTTTTAATAAGTCGAGAATTTTTTGCTGATTTTTAGTTAAAGTATCTCCATTTCTAACTGTCTCTCTAACTCTATCCTTACTCATAGATAACATTTAATACTTAATGCTTTGTAGTTTTAATTGACCATTATAAGGGTTATAGATAACATAACTAGCTTGATGAGGATTTTTACCCACATTACCGACACCAATAATTTTTTTCTGCTTGACTTGTCTTGTATCACTAACTTGATTATCTAAAGTCGTCACAGTAGAAGTTAAACTAGCTTGTTGTAACTCATATTCATATATTGACATCCTCCCGCGTCTCCGACGCTGGGAGGATGTCAATATCCATTATTTATTACTAGGATTAAAGGTGGTATATTGCCCCCCTAAACCTTCGACGATCGTTTTGGTGTTAGCAATTAACATTTTTTGGTAAGAATCTCCTTCACTACCTTTTCCTCCCAAACTATCAGCATATAACTCTCTAGATTATACTTGTACATTTGATTCCCTACCTACTGTTTCTATTAATTGAGGATTAGCAGAGATTTCAGCAAAGATAGTTGGAACTTGAGTTTCTCTTATTTCTTTGACCAGATCTGCCACCATCCCTGCACTAGGCGATTCCTCTGTACTGAAACCTGACAAAGCACCTTGAAACTCAATATCATATGCGTCAACATAATACCCTAAAGCGTCGTGGGTAGTTACTAATTTCTTTTTATCAGCAGGGATTGTGGCTACTTGTTGCTTAATCCATTGATCTATTTGCTCTAATTCTGACTGTATTGTTTGGCTTTGACTATTGTATTGTTCTTCTAAATCTGGCTGTATTTGAGTTAATCCTTCGGCGATCACAGCAACCATTTTACCGCCATTTTGAGGATTGTGCCACTCTTGAGGATCGGGAACTTTTTCTTCGCTGTGTCCCTCTTCACTATGATCGTCATGATCGTCGTGATCATCATGATCATCATGATCTTCTTTTTCACTGTGTTCTTCATGACCGTGATCGTGTTCTTCTCCTAAAAGAGGATCTGTTACCGCCAGTTCATGGACTGCAATTTTTGGGTTACTATTAGTTGTGGCATCAATTAATTTAATAAGGCTAGAGTCAAAATTATAACCACCATATAACACTACTCCCTTATCGGCATAAGATTGCGTATAATAATAGAGTAAGAAATAAAGTG
>JAAHTG010000169.1_pt1 | contig 19006 bp, 34 predicted proteins | sample 6116081 | NCBI WGS metagenome assembly JAAHTG01 (sample SAMN13939989, study PRJNA603662) | sponge metagenome | isolation source: marine sponge | host: Mycale hentscheli | place: New Zealand | collected 2005 | reverse complement strand
AAAAAAAAAGAGCGCAATTGCGCTCCTTTTAGTATTAGTTTGCTGATAAATCAACCAACCATTTGACTGAATTTAACTTCACCGCGTTTCCACATTCTGTATGCTTTCTGAGTGAATAGTCTTTGTGCTATAGCATTAGACTCATTATTATAATAAGAGTATATGAAAGGGATTACATTCTCATCCATTACATTTTTTGTTAACATCTTATCGAATGATTTTGCTAGTTTAAAAAGCATATCTACTTTGGCGCTATCGTTATTATACATTCGCATAATAATTGGTCGTATACGACTATTGAAAGCATTTTTAGATATCAACGTTTTACTAGCTTGAGCGATTTCGTGCATTAAAGCGTATCGGTTTTTTAATTGATTTACGCTAGTAACTCTGCTCCATAATCTAAACTCTACTACTCCGTGAGATTTCAACTGAATTGCATTATACTTGTTATCTCTCCTAGTGATAGCATTTGCAGGGTCAATTGGACAATTTACATTCCCCGCACAATATCTGTTAGCTAATCTCTTTCTGTTCATTGCGTATACTATCCCTAGATAGGGTCTCATTGCATTTAAAAAGTTTTTTGAGTGAGCATAATCATTGCTAGATACTGAAACGTGTCCACCGCATTTATACGCATCATTATAAAAAGCATTACTACTAGAGAATTCTTCTTCAATAAAATATCTACTTTCGTGCATTAAATTAAAGATTTTGTTTCTCCATTTACTAGATGGAATTAGCGGCAATATGTTTGTAATTGCTTCATATCCATCCGAACCATTATGAGAGACCGAACCATCATTCTCGATAGCGCTAAAGAGTGTAGGAAATAAACCTATTAATTCTCTACGACCGCTTAAAACTTCTCTAGATAGTGTGTTTTTTTCTATCTCAAAACCGATAGAAAATTTACTAGTATACACATTTTCTGCGCTCTCTAGTGTTCTAGTTATGTTTGTCTGAATTTGTTTTTTGTTCAGACCTTTTAAATCAATTTTGTATCTAGTCCAATTTAATTTGGTACCGATACAACCTCGATGATAGTGAGCTACTCTATCCCTGCGAACGTTATCCCCATAAGAATTTGGAGCGGTTTCGCTTTGCTGCTCATATTTTATTCCATTTAATTTTGACATTTTTTTGTTTGTTTTATTGGTTAATAATTATGATTCTATATCTAGTGCAGTGAATGTTTCACTAGCTATTGGATTTTCAAGTTTAGCGCTTAAAAAATCGATAGCTTTTTGGATTTCCTCAACTGAGTTTTTTGTGATTAACTCCATATTTTCGTTAATTCTAACCGAAATATTTCGCTCCGCATTTTGCTCAATTTCTTTAATCTTAAAAGCTAGAGTAAAAATTGTTGGTATTGTCGCTTCCGCTTCCGCTTCTTCAGATACCTCTAGTGATTTAACAAATTTGTTAAAGTTATCTATTGAGCGAATAACGTTTTTTCCATTCGCTTCAGACTCTTCGCAGCTAGTTAAATATAAATCTAGTTTTGATTCTGATTTACTAGCTTTAACCATTCTATTTAATTGGCTTTGTTTTACTGAAAATATCTTCAAACTCATTTCATCTATCGACCATTTTTCGAGCATATTATCCTCGAATAAGTTTGTAGCTTCCTCAGATTTTAACCATTTCTTAAATAAAATAGCTTTTTTACCTAGTTCAATTTTGTTAGTTAACTTTGTTTTATATGCATCATCAAGTACACTAGTTAACAATTTTACTTCCGAAAATAGTGTTGAAACACTGCTATTTTGTAGCATTTCACTTTCGTTATTTAATAAATTTCTCATTTTTTTAGTTTTTTTTATGAGATTTTGCAGCCATTATTGACCTAAGATTATGCGAAAATTTGCAATTTACTAGATATAAATCTAGATTTGTGTATGCTTTGTACATTCTTTGTATAATCATAGTCTAATATAAGTAATTATATTTGATTAATCAGCATAAAAAAAAGATATTATTCGCTTTGTCTTATTGGTCGTATACGACTAATGATTATCAGATGTATAGCGATTAGCTATTCTATTAGTTTTGTTTAGTGTTATTTATTGCGGTTATAGGTAACCTCTTATCTACGTATAAGAGCGCTAATAGTTACTATCAACTTCAATTCATAATAGTTATATCCCCTATATTGTTTTTTATCTAGTGTAAATACGTAAAATAATTATCGTAAAATTTAGATAACAATAAGTATTAAGCGGTTAAGATATCCCCATAAAAAAACCTAAAAAGTTCTAATATAAATTGCAAAAAAACAGACCCCACCTCTCAAAAAAAAAATCGTTTTCTGTGGGGACCAGTGCGCGCGTGGCGGTAGGGAGCCTCCTACCTGGATTTGTCTCAAAAAAATTTGTATCTTTACAAAAAAAAGAAATGGCAAAAGTAAATCTTAATAGAGTGTTAGACGATATGGCTGGACTCGATATGTATAAGGGCAGATTAATTAACAACAGACCAGATGGTATGATGGGAATAGAAAGAGCTGCTAATATGAAACGAATAATTGATGAGGACAGAAAGATTAAAATGATAGCTGACGGAATTGAAAGAGCAGAGATGCGAAAGAAATATAGAAGTATGTAAAGAAGTTTGTTTGTTTGTTTGTGAAATTAGGAGAGCTTAGGTTCTCCTTTTTTTTATGTCGATTATTAAATATTTATGTCAAGACTATGTTAATAATATGTCGATTTTAAAAAGCTAACTAATTGATTTTAAATACTTATGTCGATTATGTCGATTTTGTCACCAAACTGTAGTGAAATAAATTTTATAAGTATAATAATAAATATATATATATAATAGAGAAACATAAATTTGACATTAACTTTTAAATTGTATATTTGTTTTCAAATTAAATTAAATCTAATATGAATCCACCAGTTGGAGGTTACTCTCCCAAAGACCTTAAGTTTGGAACTGAAGGCAGAAACTCATTAATAAATGGAATAAGTAAAATTGCTAATGCTGTAAAAAGCACATTGGGTCCAAGAGGACATACTGTTCTTATTGAATCTCCAAACCATACGCAAGGAATTACTATAACGAAAGATGGGGTTACGGTTGCTAAAGCTGTAGACCTTATGCATCCTGTAGAAAATTTAGCAGTACGTATGATGAAAGAGGCTGCTGATAAAACAGCTACATCAGCTGGTGATGGAACTACCACTGCAATTGTATTAACCGAAGCTTTGGTTAAGGCTGGAAATTATTTAATTAAAGACACAGACAATAGAACGGAAATATTAAAGACTATAAATAATGAAGTAAATCCAATTATTGCTCGGCTTAAAACTATGTCAAAGCCAATATCTAAAAGAAGACTTAAGGATGTTGCTATTATTTCTGCTAACGGAGACAAAGAGATTGGTAATACTATTGCTAAAACATATAACACAGTTGGAAAAACTGGTATAGTAACTGTGGAGCGTTCACAGACTAGCGAGACGTATAGTGATATTACTAACGGTATAAAAGTTGAGAGAGGTTATAATTCTACATTATTTATTAATGACCAGAAAAAAGATGAGTGTGTTTTGGAGGATACATATATATTAGTATCGGATGCATCGGTTGATAATATATTAAACATAGAGAATATTTTAAAACCAATAATACAAGAAAGAAAAAAATTATTACTTATTTGTCCGTGTAGTGAAAATGTAATAAACACATTAGCAGCTAATGTAGTTAAGAACGGACTAAAGTTGTGTAATATTAATCCTCCACAGTTTGGATATAAGCAACACGAGTTAATGCAAGATATTGCAATATCGGTTGGAGCAACTTACTTTTCAGAAAAGACTGGTGATGATTTAAGTTTAATAAACTTTAATGATTTGGGTCACGCAGCCAAGGTGATAGTTGGTCGTGACTCAACAGTCATAATAAAAGATAAAGATGTAGATGAGGATGTAGTTAATAAAAGAGTAGAAGAGTTGTGGGATGCACATAAAAATGCATCTAACAAAACAGATAAGGATTTTATTTCTACACGAATTGCTTCTTTAACTGGAGGGATAGGTGTTATTAACGTAGGGGGTCAAACTGAAATTGAACAAAAAGAACTCTATGATAGAGTAGACGATGCTGTATGCGCAGTGCGTTCAGCTTTGTTGGAGGGGATACTACCTGGCGGTGGAACTGCCTTAAACAATATCGCTAAAGCATATAGAGCTATAGCCGAAAATAATAAAGACAAAGATTATAACCCACTTGAAAATTCAAAAAAAATTGCTTACGCAATTTTAGGGCAAGCTTTGACAGCGCCTATAAATCAAATCTTAAGAAACGCTGGACTACAATATGATGATATATATAAAGACATTATAAATCCTGCACACGGTTACGATGTAAAAAATGAATTGTATGGTGATTTATTAGAGATGGGGGTTATTGACCCTATGAAAGTTACAAAGCACGCATTACAAAATGCAGTATCTGTAGCTACTACTATACTAAGTACTAACGCTATTATCACTATGGCAAGAACATTTGATGCAGATGAAGCCAATAAATAAGTATATAGCAATAGATATTGTTGAGGAAGAAATAGTAACTGAATCTGGATTGATTTTGTCAGACAAAGATGTAGATGACTTAAGATATAGAAAGGCAACAGTTATTGCACCAGGCACTGAGGTTAAGAATATAAATAAAGGAGATACTATTTATTTTGATTCACGAAGTGGTTACACTATGTTAATTGACAATAAGCCTTGCACAATTATTTCTGAGAGAGACGTTGTTGTTGTTTTATAGTTTTATTCATTTCTTTTATAAAGTTTCTATAAACCTTATCGGTGTACTTTACATTTCTATGAAATATAGGATTGTGTTCTGAACTAGGTATTTCTTCTCCATTTAGTTTTTTATAGATAGAATTAATCATTCTTTTAGATTTGTATGATAATTCGTATAGTCCTTTTGTCTTGCCAGCACGTTTACGAAACACTTCTATCCATCCGTCCCTTAATAGCTTATCAAACCTATTTACATTCCAACTTAATAGCTCGTCAAACTCGTTAAATTTATCTTTACTAAAATAATCTTCAGAATAAAGAAATAACAACATATCTAACTCGCCTGTACTTATATTGTACTTAGCCTTAACGTAATAGCGTATTACTCGCCAGTATTTTAAATAGTCTGTTTGCATTTTATTTAATTTGTATCTTTGTAAAAATAATAAAAAATGGCGACAGAAAATAATTCATTAAACTATTTAGAAAATTACAAGGCTCAAGTAGCTAAAAAAAAGAAAAGTACTAAACAAAAAACTAAACCAAAGAAAAATATTATTCACGGTTTAGGAAAGTTGAAAGGATTAGCTTCGTTTGCTAATAAATATAAAAAGAAACCTATAACTAAAAAACAAAATTATGCCTAGAGTCGGAAACAAATCATATGCTTATACTAAAAAAGGAAAAGCAGCAGCTAAAAAAGCAGCAAAGAAAAAAGGATTAAAAGTAAGAAAAAGCAAAAAATACTAATGGCTAAAGGTAGAACTAAAAAAAGTAATAAAATTTGTCCAGCAGGAATTGCTTGGGCGAAAAGAACTTTTGATAAATACCCTTCTGCATACGCAAATATGGCTGCCAGTAAATATTGTAAAGACCCTAACTACGCTAAAGGCGCAAAAAAGAAATAGATATGAATGTAATGAAAATGAAAGAAATTGTGAAACAGCTTAAAGGTGCTTCTAAAATGCACGCTGCACAAGCTGCAAAAATTGAAAAGATGATTAAGTCTATGCCTAAAAAGAAAAAGAAATGAGTAAATTAAGTAAAGGACAAAGAAAGATTGCACGAATGGCTATGCCTTTTGATAAAATTACAGGAGCTGATTTTAAAGTTCTGAAAATGAAAAAACAAAAGAAAGGCAAAAAGAAGTAATGGGTGAGTTAAAAAAATGGCGAGACCAGAAATGGGTACGTATTGGAACTGATGGTAAAATTAAAGGTCCTTGTGGTACAAGTAAAAATAAAAAAAACCCAGACAGATGTTTACCATTAGCTAAAGCTAGAAGACTATCGAAAAGTAAACTAGCTTCTACGGCAAAGAAAAAGAAAAGAGAAGGAGCTAAAGGAAAACAATTTGTTAGAAATGTTAAAGGTGTAAGATAATGGCTATAAGAAAAACTACTAAAGGAAAAAACGCAAACTATCGTCCTACAAAAAAAGGCGCTGGTATGACTAAGAAAGGAGTAGCTGCTTATAGAAAAGCTAATCCTGGTAGTAAATTAAAAACTGCTGTTACTGGAAAAGTTAAGCCTGGCAGTAAAGCTGCTAAGAGAAGAAAGTCTTATTGCGCTAGAAGTTTAGGTCAACTTAAAAGAAGTAGTGCTGCTACAAGAAATGACCCTAACTCTAGAATTAGGCAAGCAAGGAGACGTTGGAAGTGTTAAAATTGCAAAATAAAATATTACTATCTTTGTCAAATAAATAATTTAGATATTTATGGCGAAAGATAAAAAATTTATTCAAAAAGTTTTTGCAAATGCAAAGCGAAAAGGAACTTTAGGTGACTGCACAGGTAAAAAATTTGGTAGCAAGTCTTGTCCTAAAGGGTCGAAGAAATATAATTTCGCTAAGAATATGAGAAAAATAAATAAAAAAAAATAAATAGTTATGAAAAAGCAAGGATATAATTCACGTTTAGATGAGTCTTTAGGTGCTAAGCACGGAAAGAAATCTCAATCAATGAAAGCACGTAGAGATGAAAGTAAAGGTATGGCAAAGAAAATGACTGGTCGTGCTTATAGTGGAAACCACGGAATGGAGTATCACAAAAACGTACACGCTCACTTAGGTTCTTTAATAAGAAAATAAATGGGAAAGTTTTTAGTAAATTTAGGAATGATAATTCAAAAGTATTGGTCTAAACTTATGTGCGCTTGGAACTGGTTAATGTCAAAATTAATGGTTGAAGTTTCTAGTTGCCCATATAAAGTATGTGAGTGTCATAAAAACAATGAAGCTAAATAGAAAAAATATTCAGTCTAGAGGATTGGGAGATTCAATCCACAAAATAACTCAAGCTACTGGAATAAAAGCCGTAGTTGATAAAGTAAATAAAGTAACTGGAAAAGACTGTGGGTGTTCAGAACGAAGAGACACACTTAATAGATTGTTTCCATATAATAAATAAATAATATGTATTCAAAAATTCAAGTAAATACACCGTCTGCAATACCAGTTGTAAAATCAGACACATATAATATTCCTAATCCAGGAAGATTAGTTTTTCAAGGCACAGATTCTTCAGCTTCAACTGGAGTTATAGTAGACACATCAGCTTGTGCTAATTCTTTTACAAGTCAAACTACCTCTGCAGGAGGGGGAAATCTTTTAGTAGACTCAAGAACAGGACTTGACTTTCAAAAAAACAGTTACATTTTAGATGCTGATTCTCAAACTGGGGTAGCTCAACAAGTTTTTGCTATTCAAGTTGGTAACCAAGTTGAAGAAACAGCAGGTAATACTACAGGTCACGTAGTTACAGTTGATAGCGCTACAACTCTTACCTTAGATAATACTGTTGGCGCAGGAAATAACGTGCCTTATATATTAAGACAAAACGGATTTATCAACAGATTAGATGTTAATGTTGGTTATTTAGTTTATAACTTAACTGATTTAACGCAAAATTTTGTTACAGCAGTAACTAATGATGCTCAGTTAAGTGTTGGAGGAACTATTATGGCAGCTAATGATGAATATCAAATTTATTCACAAGATGCTGCATCTTTAAGTGTAAACAATGCTAATAATGCTGCATTAATTTACGTAGGCAGTAATGCAGCAATAGTTCAAGATATTAATAATGACCCTACAAGTCCAGGAGTTCCTGTATATGGACAAGGAACAGCAGACCCAAGATATGTAGACATAACTGTAACTACTGCTAACAATCAAAAAATATTATTTTCAAACTTTAAGGTGGGTGAATACTTACCAGTACAATGTGTTAAAGTTTGGAATACTGGAACCGACTCAGCTGTAAGACCAATTGCAATATTTTAATTGAAAATGGATAGCGACATAAAAGACACACTCGAGGTAGTTATACCTAATGCTGGAGCTATAGGCTTATCAATAACTGATTGTAATGAGTATCTTACATTTATATCTTTAGTCCTTGCTATATCTATTTCCCTTTTTAAATTATATAATTGGAAGTTTAAGAAGAAGTAACATCAATAAAATTGATGAAATCACCTATAAACTTTAAAGATTTTGCTGCAAATCCATTAGCTGGGGGTTTGTTTTTTTGCATTATAGCTATTGGTTATTTATATATAGACAATAAAACTACTTTAACAAATCAAATAAAAACTTTACAAGAAGAAGTTATTGTTTTAAAAAGTGATTATAAAAAGTTGAATGATAAATTTATAGAAACTTTACAAGGAATAAATGAAAATTAAATGGTTTATATTGTTGCTTATGTTTTCCTCTTGTTTTCAATCAGAAGATTCTACGGAAAAGACAGAATCTTTTAACGTTAATACTGATAGTTTATTTAACGCAGCAGATGGTGCTGTAGAATTAGTTACTAATAATAAAAAACAAAAAGTATTATTAGAACAAGACTTATGGAGAAAAAAACGAGACATTAAAGTTATTGAAAAAAAATATACTGATAGCATTTGGAATCTTAGCAATATGTATGAATTAAATACTATAAAATTAGATAGTGATAGTGTACAGTATAATTATAAAATTATATTGAGAGAAATAGTTGATACTGTAAGAGTGACTGTAACTGATTCTATTTGTGATGTTTGTAAAACAAGACAAAACAAAAAAGATAATAGATGGTACAAGAAAACATTTAGATGGATTAAAAAAACATTATAATGAGACAAATTAAAAAAATAGTAATTCACTGTTCTGCTACTCCTAGAAATAAAGATTTTAGTGCAGAAGATATTCGAGACTGGCACGTTAAAGGTAATGGATGGGATGATATTGGATATCATTATGTAGTTCGTTTAGATGGTTCTATGGAATATGGAAGAATGGTAGATAAGTATGGCGCTCACGTTAAAGGTCATAATTATGACACAATAGGTATTTGTTACATAGGAGGAATGGACAAAGAAATGGCAGAATGGGAAGACACAAGAACAGACAAACAAAAAGAGTCTTTACTCTTATTAATAAAAACATTAAAAAAATTTCATCCTAAAGCTAAAGTAGTAGGACATAGAGACTTGTCTAGCAAAGCCTGTCCAAGTTATGACGCTCAAGATGAATATAAAAACATATAATTATGGGTATTTGGAAAAAAATTTTTGGAGGAGCAGCTAATGATGTAATAGACAATGTAGGTAATTTAGTAGATAAATTTGTACAAACTCCAGACGAAAGGTCGTTGTTTAAAAAACAAATGACTAATATACTTATTGAAGCTGAGGCTGAAATAGAAAAAAATATTACAGAAAGATGGAAAGCAGATATGTCTAGTGATAATAAGCTTTCAAAATCAGTTCGTCCATTAGTATTAATCTTCTTAATTGTGTCTACAATTATATTAATTTTTATTGATTCTGGTTTTATTATCTTTGCAGTAGATAATGAGTGGAAAGATTTATTAAAAATGTTGTTAATGACAACTGTTGCAGCATATTTTGGTGGACGCTCATACGAGAAAGGTAAAAGAATTAAATAAAAATTAATGGCTAAGATAAGTACATACCCTATTACATCACCTGTAGTAGACGCAGATAAGTGGATTGGAACAGATTCTAAAAGTTTAAATCAAACTAAAAACTTTACTGCGGCAGATGTGGCTATTTATCTTAATAGTAAATCTAAAATAGAATCGGATTCTTTAAGGTATAAGTTTCAAAACTGGGTAACTGGGGATGTTAGAGAAAATGGAACAATATCTTTTGCTACTAGTAATATAGGTAACTCAGTTAATTTTAGTTCATTAAGTAATTTTATATTAAGTAAGTTTTCTAAGGCATTAGTTGATGTTCAGTCTTTTTACACAAATCCCTTAATAGGTTCACAAGTAATGATATCTGAAGCGGCTAATGTTTCACAATTTGGAATTTATGCCTGGAACTCAGCAGCATTAAATACTGGAGATGCTAATTTTAGTGACATTGGAGTAACCTATGTTAACGGTAATGGTACCTTAAAAGCAAATCAAGATTATTTTATATCTTTGCTGCAATATGATACAGCTGCAGCGTCTGGAGATAAAAACTTTACAGAAACCGTTTCATTATCAAATACGTGGACAGTAAATCATAATTTAAACAAGTATCCTGCAGTTTCAGTTTTAGATACAGCAGGTACAGAAATATACGGTCAGATTGACTATGTTAGTTTGACACAAGTAGTAATAACATTTGTACTACCAGTCGCAGGAAGAGTGACTTGTAATTAATTAATAAAGAAAAAAAACAATGGCAATAAAATTTTTAAGTAATGTAGACATACAAGGGAGTTTAACATTAAACGATAATCAATTAACTAACTTTGTAGTAGAGAACTTAAATGCTAACCCTTCTGCTGGTAATTCATTTGTAGGGAGACTATATTACAATAATTCTGATAATACATTACGAGTATGTACAAATGCTTCTACTCCTGTATATACCATATTAGATGGTAGTGACGGTGTAAACTCATTTACAAATTCTAATGGAACTTATGTTTCGGCTGGAACACAAAACTCTAGTGCTACAGGTGATGTTACAATGGGTACTATAGATTTATCAGCGGCTGATGGGGTTGTAGGAGGTAATACAACAAGATTTTTAACAAAAGACAATACTTGGGCTGTTCCAGATTATACTACTGATTCTGGCGGAACAGTTACAGGAGTTTCTGGAACTGCTCCAATAGTTTCTTCAGGGGGAACAACTCCTGCTATTTCTATTTCAAATATGGGCGGAGCATCATCTGGTTCTGGTGGTAGTGCTGGAGCTGTTCCTGCACCAGTTGCTGGAGACCAAGTTAAGTTCTTAAGAGGTGATGGTACATTTGCTACTCCTTCTGGTTCTTATACATCTTGGACATTAAGCGATGGTTCAAACACTACTGCTATTAGTGATGGAGATACTGCTACATTTAGTCAAGGTACAAAAATGACGGTTGGAGAGTCTTCTGGAACTGTAACTATTACTCACCAAAATACAACAAGAAATGATACTACAAGTACAGACACAGTAGGTTCTGGAGGGTCATTTACTAAAGTAGACTCTATAACTACAAACGCTACAGGTCACGTTACAGCAATAAATGTAGAAACTATAACAATGGGTTCTTTTGACAACTATAGTTCTTGGACATTAGCAGGGGACGGTGGTACTTCACAAACAATATCAAGTGGTAATACCGCAACTATTGCAGGTGGCACAAACATTGGTACTTCAGCATCCAATACAGACACATTAACAGTAAACCTAGATGATAGTATTACTTTATCTGGTGATTTAACAGTACAAGGTGGAGACATAAATACAGCTGCAGCAGTAACAACATTTACTATAAAAGATGATGAATCTTCAGCTTTAACTTTCTCTTCTTCTGGCTCAGCAAACTTATTAAAATTAGATACTACTGCAAGTGAAGGAGTTAGTGTTACAGGATTATTTAGTGTTTCTGGAGCTGCTACTTTAACTGGTGGGTTTACTGCTGGTGCAGAATCAGCAATGGGTTCTAATAAAATTACTGGACTTGCGACTGGTACTGCATCAGACGATGCTGTTAATTTGAGTCAAGTACAATCTTTAGTAGCTGGAGTTGGAGTCTTCCAAGGAGCATACAATGCAAATACAAACTCTCCAGCATTAAGTGGAGCTAGTAACGTTGCTCTTACAACTGGAGATTACTTTGTTGTATCAGTAGATGGTACTAATGCAGTATTGGGAGTACTTGAAGTTGGTGATTTAATATTTGCGAATAATGATATTACAGCAGGTACTTCTCCAAATATTTCTAATTATACAGTAGTACGTCAAGACGCAAACATTGCAGGAGCTAATACAGCTGACGCAACTACTGAAAAAGGAGTTTCTGGATTTGATTCAGCTTTCTTTGATGTTTCAGTTAATGGTTGGGTTCAAATAAAAGCTAACGGTATTCCTTTAGGAACAAATACAAGTGGTGATTATACTGACTCTGTAGCTGCAAGTACTACTAACAACAGAAAAGGTATTGCAGTTAGTGGAGCAACTGGTGCAGGTCAAGCTGCGGTAGTTGGTTTAAACATTACTGGACAAACTGATTTAGGTTCTGCTGTAGCAGATGCTGATGAGTTCTTAGTTTATGATGCAACAGCAACGACTAATAAAAAAGTAGCTTATTCTGCAATTGCTGATAGTGTAGTCTCTTCTACTAGTTTCACTGATACATTCCCTAGTAGTAATAATTCTACTTGGACAGTAACTCACGCTTTAGGAACAAATGTAATGGTTCAAACGTGGTTAGAAGCAACTGGTCAAGCTGTTTATATTGATTTTGCTAGAACTAACAGTACTACAATTACCTTTACAGCATCGTCAACTATAACTGCTGATACTATTAGAGTACTTGTTACTAAGTAAAAAAATATTACCTTTATAGAAAAATTAAACAATGGCAATTAAATTCCTTAGTGACGTAGTAGGTAGTGGGGAACTAGAAGGTAATACATTAGACGTAGTAGGAGCAGCAACTTTTCAAGGTGTAGGTGATACCGCATTAATTTTATCTTCTGGTGATGTTATTGTAGGGGGTTCACACGGTAACTCTGGTCAAGTACTTACTTCAAACGGAGAAAATAATTCTTTAAGCTGGACAAATAAAACTACCAATTCAAATGATTTTTTAACTGGATTAGCTTTCAATACTACCAGTGGTGTTTTAACTGCAACAGTAGCAAATCAAACTAATCCCACGGTGGATTTAGATGGTAGATATTTACAATTAGGTGGAGGAACAATGACTGGTAATATACAAATAACCAGTTTATCCACTGTTTCTGCTTCTAGTTTTATAGGTTCAGTAACTAACCCAATAGTAAATATTTATGCTACAAGTGTAAGCGGTCAATTAAAAGGAACTATCGCTTCAACAGTGACTGGTACTACTCAATCTCAAGATGATAATTCAACTAAAATCGCAACCACTGCTTATGTAGATACTGCAATATCAGAAGTTCCTGCTGGAAGTGATACTACATATGATTTGACTACATTACCTTCTGGTAGCACTGGATTAAGATTAGACCCTTCGACTGGTTCTAATGATGATATAACATTTACTGGAACTGGTGGTTTAACTATTACACGAAACAGCTCAACACAATTAACCTTTAATGCTCCAGCGGCTTCATCAACACCTACATTAGCACAAGTAACTACGGCTGGCTCTACAACTACAAATGCCATAACTGTAGGAACTATTACAAACAACGGAAGCATAAGTACAACTACTTCGGCAACTGTGGGTACATCTCTTACAGTACTGGGTAACTCATCATTAGTTAGTTTAGATGTAGGAGGTGGATTTGGTTCTACTGGAGTTACAATTAGTAGTGCTGGAAATATATCAGCTAATGGGACAATTACAGGAAACTTAACTGGAAATGTTACTGGTAATGTAACAGGAGATGTTACTGGAGATATTACTGGTAATGTTACAGGTAATGTAACTGGAAATTTAACTGGAAATGTTACTGGAGATGTAGCAGGAGATTTAAATGGAACAATAAACACTTCAACAACAGCAACAACACAATCACAAGGAAATAACTCTACTAAAGTAGCGACAACTTCTTACGTAGATACAGCAGTAGGAAATATTCCATCTGGACTTTCATTTGAAGGTAATTGGAATGCTAGTACTGACTCACCATCTTTAGCTGGTACTACTCCAGCTAATGGAGTTTTTTATATTGTCTCCGTAGCTGGTAATACAAATTTAGATGGTATTACAGATTGGGTAGTAGGAGATTGGGCGGTATATGTATCTGATGGTGCAGGAACTAATGCTTGGCAAAAAATTGACAACACTTCTACTTTAGGAGGCGCAGGGACATCTACTAAAATTGCTAAATGGAGTGGAACTACTAGTCTTGCAGACAGTACTATTACTGATGACGGTACAGATGTTAGTTTAACTGGTGACTTAACTATCGGAACAAATCTAACACTGACTGGTGCTATGGCTAGTGGCATAGATATGGGTACTAATAATATTACCAACTTAACTACTGATAACAATAATAGTAATAGTTATCATTTCTTAGTTATGAATGGTACTTCCGATTACAATGGTGATGTGAAAGCTAGGACTAAGGCACAAGTTCGAGGTGATATAGGCGCAGGAACAGGTGATGGTACAGTTACTTCTGTAGCTGCTTTAACACTTGGAACAACAGGTACTAATTTATCTTCTACTGTTAGTGATGGTTCTGGAGCAGCAGTAATAACTTTAAATGTACCTACAGCGTCAGCAAATAATAGAGGCGCTTTATCTTCAACAGACTGGTCTACTTTTAATAGTAAAACATCAAACACAGGTACAATAACAAGTGTAGGGTCAACTTCTCCTATTACTGGAAGTGCATCTTCTGGTGGAGTAACTATAGGTATTAATACAGCCGACACTAATACTACAGGTGCTTTAACAGATACAGATTGGAACACTTTTAATGGTAAGATGCCACTGAATAATATTACTTCTAATTATGACGCTACTGGTTCAAAAGCATTTATTGCAGTAGGTGTCAGCGGAAATAGTAATGCACTAACTTATTCTACTGATATGTATTATGTGGCTGGTTCACCTTCAGCATTATATAGTCCATCCCTTCAAATTACAAATTCAATAGTTGGAGGTTCATTAACTATTTCTGGTACTTCAGCTTTAGACACTATAACTTCAGATAAAGACATAACTTTTACTACTGGAACTTCTGGTGGAACAGGGTTAGTTTATGATGCTACTTTAGGTACTGACGGAACTTATAGTGGAGAGGTTGCTTATTTTGGAAATTCCACATCTACAAATCAAGGACGTTTATATCAATTACAATCTACTGGTGGTTGGGCATATGCTGATGCCGATTTAGTATCTTCGTCTTCTGGATTATTAGCAGTCGCTCTGGGTTCTAATTCAGATGATGGAATGTTGCTTAGAGGTTTTATTAGAGATTCAGATTATTCAGCTTTAGACGGAACAGCAGGCGCTAAACTTTACGTTAATACTACTACAACTAGCAATAGCTTTACTGCAGATATTCCAACTGGTACTAATGATATTGTTCGTATTGTAGGATATGTTACAGCTTCTGGAGCTAAAACTATTTATTTCTGTCCAGATAATACATTTATCCAACTCGCTTAATTTTAAATAATGAGTTATAATCAAAAAGAATTAATTTTTACTAATAGTAAAATTTACTATATAGAAAAAAATGGTGAAGAAAGACAAGTTATGATGGATTGGGAAGATGAGTTAATGAAAAAATCTGCTGAATATGTTTGTGAAAATGGAGGGAATATTTTAGAAATAGGATTTGGTATGGGAATTTCTGCGGACTATATACAACAGCAAAATATTAATTCTCACACTATTATTGAATCACATCCACAGATTTACAATAAAGCAATAATATGGGCGCAAGACAAACCTAATGTAAGGTTAATATTAGGCACTTGGCTTAATTCACTAAAAGACTTATCTCAATATGATGGAGTTTTTTATGATACTTATGGCGATGATGACTTTAAATTATTTGGAGAAAAAGTTGTAGATTTAACCAAAGAAGGAACAAAATTAAGTTGGTGGAATAGTTGTAATGACGAAAAAAATATTTATGGTATAGAGGATGTTACATATGAATATATTCCAGTGCGACCTCCAAGTAATCATTATTTTAAATCTACTGTGTATTTTTTACCTAAAAAACAATATTAATATATGCCTACTTCTACTATATTTGTTGCAGACAATAGAAGAGCTAGTTTAAACGCAGGTTTAGGCTCCGATGATTGGGATGATTTATTATCTGCTACGGATTCTGATAATATTACTACTGGTGAAGCAAACACATTTGCTGTTAGAGCAGGCGCTCTTACTGGTAGGGGTGGCACTACATACAGATTAAATCGTTGGTTTTGTTTTTTTGATGTTAGTAGTATTACTGCTTCTAACACTATAACTTCAGCCACTATAAAAATAGCTGGATTGGCTGTTAATAATAATGGTAGCATAGGTCTTTATAACTCTACAGCTTTTGGTGAAGATGGTACGTCTACTATAGAAACTACAGATTTCGCTAATGTTGGAGGGACATCTTATTCTTCAAATCAGTATGGTTCACCAGGTTATTCTTCGTGGGTATCTGGTAATCAATCTACTAATTCGTTTACTTTAAATGCTACTGCAATTTCAGCTATGAACGCTGATGGTTATTTAAATTTAGTAGGAAGAAATATATATTATGATGCTGATGAAGAAGAACAACCTACAGAAGATAATTATTTAGGGATAAATCAATGGGAAGCAGCTGATTTTAACGCATCTTACAGACCACGTATAGAAGTAACTTATGGTGCTACTGCTGTAGCTTGGGGTGAAAAAATGAATGGTGTACTGTCTAACGTAAGTAACAAATATAACACTGTTTTAAGTTCAGATATGACTAAGGCAAACGATGTAGCTGGCTAAAAAATATTTTACTTATCTTTGTAAAAAATAATAATAATAATTAAATTAAATCAAATGGCTAAAAAAGCAAAAGAACAAAAACTTACTACTGAAGAGTTAGGAGAAATTCAAGGACTACAACAAAAAATGTACGCCTTAAAAGTTAGATTAGGAGATACAGTTATAGAGCAAAAAAACACTATGGCTCAAATAGATTCTATTCAAGTTCAGTTTAAAAGTAAAGAAGTAGAGTTAATAAAAATATACGGAGAAAATGCGCAAATTAATTTGCAAACTGGTGTTGTTACTCCAGAAGCTCCAGCTGACTTAAAAAAAGCATAATATGGCAAGAATAAGTGACACTAATAGTTATCCTAACATCGTACCAGATGGTGAGGATTATTTAATATTAACAGACAAAACAGATGCTTTAGCTACAAAAACTGCAACTTTAAATAGTATATCAAGTTTTTTTGCTAGTACATCGTTACAGTCAACTAAAGTCACTTTATCTACCACACAGCTTTTAAATCTATTTTCTTCTCCAGTTACTTTAATCGCTGCTCAAGGAGCGAACACATATATTCAAATTATTCGTGCTACTGTATTTTTTACTTATGGTACACAAGCATATGATTTTGTGTCTAGCGCAGGAGAGATAGTTTTAGAAACTGGAACAGACGATGCTGGCTCTTGGGCAGGTAGTGTATATAATTCTGCTGTTAATGTTGCATACAATTCTACATTAATTGAAAATGTAAAGTTAAGTGCTAATTCAGCATTAACCATCAAGGCTCTTACTCAAAACCCTACTCAAGGTAATGGAACTGCAATTGTAAATATTTTATATCGAGTTATAACACAGAGTTAAATGGATATTCGTAAAATTTCTGTAGGTCCAGATTATAAGTCTGGTGCTATGCATTACTTAGTTGGACAAGAAATTTTAGGAGGTCACTATAAAATTCACTTAATTAGATATAGTAAACAATTATCTAACTTTCAAATTTACATAATTCAAGAAAATAAAATAGTATTATGGAAATCATTTTCTTCAACTATGCCTGTGTCTATTGAGTATAATATTAATTTTTAATGCAATCTCTTTTTGATTTTATTGTAAAACCTGCAAATAATAAACGTTATAATAACACAACTAATATAGAAGGGTTAGAGTTTATTACCAGCACTTCTCAAGAAGACCATATGTTTTCCAATCGTGAGGCTATTGTTATTAATGTTCCTTTAGGATACAAGGGTAATATAAAAAAAGGAGACACGTTATTAGTTCATCATAATGTATTTAAATATTATTATGATATGAAAGGAAGACAAAAAAGTGGTAAAAGTTTTTTAAAAGACAATTTGTTTTTTGTAGACTCAGACCAGTTTTATTTATACAAACAAAAAGGAAAATGGTATTCGCACGACAGGTTTTGTTTTGTAAAACCTTTAAAAAAACAAGAATCAATTATTTATAAAAATACTGAGTATGAACCTTTAATAGGACATATAAAATATATTAGTGATGAATTAAAAAGTTATGGTGTAAAAGTTGGAGATAAAGTTACATATAAACCAGATACAGAATATGAGTTTGATGTGGATGGAGAAAAGTTGTATCGTATTTACACACAAAGTATTACAGCGGTTTTGTAATGAAAAAAAATAGTAAAAAAAAATTTACACCAAAAGGTGATGAGTTAAAACGTAAAATTAAATATAATCGTAAAAAAGATGGATTCAAAAAACATAAAGTTAGAGATTATAAAAGCTGGATACAGAGCGGTGGAGCAATTGATTAAAGTTGCAAAGGAAGCTATTATTAAACACGACCCAGAAGATGACTTGTCTGCTGACAGATTAAAAAATGCAGCAGCAACTAAAAAATTATGTATTATGGATGCGTTTGAAATATTAAACAGAATACAAGCAGAAAAAGAAAATATTGAATTAGCAGAAAAAGGATTTTTAAAAACTGATACAAAACAAGGATTTGCAGAAAGAAACTCCAAATAAATTATATGAGAAATTAGAAAGCATAATTCCAAAAAATGTTTTAACAAAACAAAATAAAACAAGAAAATGGAAGTATGGTTATAATTCAACTTATAATATAATAATTATATCTAAAACTGGACAGATAGGTGATATTATATCTATTAATGGATTAGATATAGCATTACCATTATCTCCTGTATTTAGTCGTACACGACTAAAAAACAAAACTTCACAATACTGGGTTCGACAAGAATATCCAAAAACGTTATCAAAAATTCAAACAATATTTCAGTGGAATGAAATGCCTGCTACGTTTAAAAATCT
>JAAHTG010001158.1_pt1 | contig 19074 bp, 22 predicted proteins | sample 6116081 | NCBI WGS metagenome assembly JAAHTG01 (sample SAMN13939989, study PRJNA603662) | sponge metagenome | isolation source: marine sponge | host: Mycale hentscheli | place: New Zealand | collected 2005 | reverse complement strand
AGAATCACATTTATGAAAAAATTCAACGCCTTATCCAATAGCGTCTAGTACTGTGTCAATTTACACAATTGTATATGATTTGAATGACCAGAATACTGAAAATTTAATGCAAGCATGCGCTGGTTCAGGTAAAATCAATAACACAGATGTAATTTCTGGTGTTCAATTCTTCCACGAGGCGGATGGTGCAAACCTGGATGAAACATTTCAAGAAATTGCTTCATCAATCTCTGCAATTCGTATTACCAAGTAATCCAAAATCTAAAGAGCACAAAAGCCCGCTAAACTTAGCGGGCTTTTTTTGCCTGCAATTCAACCAAATTTACTGGATAGAGCAACGCTGGCTACAACTATCAGGCCACCCATAATCTGAACCGCATTCATTGCTTCTCCAAACGAAATCCAGGTCATTGCGAAAGCAACAACAGGAACTAAAAATAAAAGAGAAGCAACAGACGAGCTATCTCCCATTTTTATCAAATACATTAACAGCGCCACTGCGCCGATTGATAAAACAATCACGAGCTAGGCAAGCGACAATACCGTATTTAATGTCCAGACCACATGTTGAGTTTCCGTCGATATTGACAACACCAACATCAACAACCCTGCTCCCAAAAACTGTGCGCTTGTACCAAGCCATAAATTGAGACTGGTCACGCTATTCTTCTGATAAACCGCTCCGATGCTAATGCCAAAAATTGCAAGAAATCCGGCAATAAATGTCTCCGCATTGATACCAGGAATTGCATCTCCAATATCAAAACTTGGAAACAAAACCATGAAGACGCCAAACAGCGCCAGTTCAAAAAACAGAACTCTAACCAAACTTAACTTCTCGCCCATAACTACCCAAGCGATGAGTGCTGTAAAAAATGGCTGGAGCGCTACAATTAATGCAGAAATGCCAGCTGGCATCCCCTTGGAAACAGCATAAAAGACGCCGCCCAAATAGATGCCGTGCATCAAAACGCCAATAACCATGGAGTGAAAATATTGTGTCCAGTCAATTTGCTTGGGTTTTGCAATTAAAAATGCAATTGCGCTTAACAGTACGCAAGCAATGGCAAATCTAATACCCAAAAACGTGAACGGCTCTGCATCGGTAGTGCTAAATTTTGCAGCTGGAAATCCCGTCGCCCATAGGAAAACGAAAATTATCGGAGCCATTCTGATGATAAGGTTTTTCGATTGTGACAAACTGATAACTCCTAGGCAGCAACATCAACCTTAAATGACGTGTGGGTTTCATAAAATGACGTATGGAAGATGCACACAGCTTTAGTTATGAATATGCTAGCCGTACAAATTGGATAAAAATTAGCATGACAATTGACCAAGACAGAGCTGAAAGAGTTCAACAAGCCATTGATATGAAAACCAAACCACCTGGTTCACTTGGTGAAATTGAAAAGCTTGCACTTCAAATTGCCATCGCACAAAAAACCGACACTCCGGTAGCTGACCCTGCAAGGCTTTTACTATTTGCTGGCGACCATGGTCTGGTAGAAGAAGGTGTCTCTGCCTGGCCAAGTGAAGTTACTGCTCAAATGGTTTTGAACTTTCTGGCTGGCGGTGCAGCCGCAAATGTTTTTGCCCGTTCAAATGGTTTGGAAATCTCTGTCGTGGATGCGGGTGTCATTGGTGATTTACCGGACCATCCTGATTTATATCGCGCAAACATTCGCAAGGGCACGCGGAACGCCTTAAAAGAAAATGCTCTCACCTTGGAAGAAGTAAGCGCAGCCTTGGTTTTTGGCGAAGAGCTTGCCAGCGATGAAGTCTCCGTCGGCACAAGGGTTATTGCACTAGGTGAGATGGGTATCGGGAACACCTCATCAGCAGCTCTGCTATCCCATGCCATTGAGGAAATCCCTCTTGATATTTTAACTGGGTCAGGTGCCGGACTTGATGGAGAAGGCGTCAACAAGAAATTAGAGATTCTAACACAAACTGCAGCACGTCGATCAGGCAAACTGGAACCAATGGATGCACTGTGCGCATTTGGCGGATTGGAAATTGCATGTATGACAGGTGCTCTTATTGGTGCCGCCCAAGCAAACGCAATTGTTTTGGTTGACGGCTTCATAGCAACTTCTGCTGCATTGTGCGCATTACGCATGCACCCTGAACTATCAGACAATGTAATCTATGCACATAAATCAAAAGAGCCGGGGCATAAGGCCATGTTGGCTGCATTGAATGCAACACCGTTACTTGACCTTGAACTCCGTCTCGGTGAAGGTTCCGGAGCATTGTTGGCTCATCCACTTCTTAGAAATGCGTGTGCCATGCTAAATGAGATGGCGACTTTTGAAAGCGCCAACGTTTCAGGCAAGGAAGAATAGTCACGTCGTGGAAAAATTCATTGAAAATTTTGCTTTAACAATTGCATTCTTTTCACGCATTGCATTGCCAGACAGCCTCGGGAGCAAAATAAACCATGATGCTAAATTGGGTGAAGCGGCCGCCCTGTTTCCAGTAGCAGGTTTCGTAATTGCGATCCCACCCGCTTTGGTATGGTTTGTAGCAAGCCTATATTTGCCAGCAACAATTGCTGCAGGCTTGGCAATCGGCTGCGGATTACTAATCACAGGCGGATTGCACGAAGACGGACTTGCTGATTGCGCTGATGGATTGGGTGCAACATCAGACCGTGAACGTGCATTGGAGATCATGCGCGATAGTCAAATTGGCACCTATGGCTGTTTGGCTCTTGTCTTGAGTGTTGGTTTGCGATGGGCAGCTCTTGCCAGCCTGGGACCAGTGTCTGGTATATTGGCAATCCTGATTTGTAATTCTGGTGCCCGCTCTGTGATGACTATCGCAATGCAGTTTTCCAGCTACGCAAGACCAGATGGCTTGGGGAAACAGGCAAATGACATGCCCAAGTCGGGTTTCATGATTGCTATGGCAATCGCATTTGGCATTGCAGCTGTTTTGGGTTGGCATTGGGGCATCATTGCCCTGGCTCTTGCATGTTTAATCGCATGGTTCTTCTTAAAGCGGTTGGAGCACCGTCTTGGCGGTTATACTGGTGATGGGCTGGGTGCGTTGGAGCAAATTGCAGAAATCACAATACTCATAACACTCGCAGGAGCATGGTCTTGATTTTCTTGCGCCACCCAACACCAAACGTTCCAACGGGTACTTGCTATGGAAGAACTGATCTGGACATTGCCGAAATTGGCCACGAACAAATCGCAAACGCGGTCAAAGTCACACCAATCGTTAAACGCGTTATCGCCAGCCCTGCACTTCGGTGTCGTAAGCTTGCAATTTCCATCGCCGATCGTCATGATTTAACCCCATCCTACGATGAACGCCTGTGGGAAATGAACATGGGTGAATTTGAAGGCCAACTATGGGCAGAGATCGACCGAGCCAAATCTGAAAAATGGCTGGAAGATCCAATGAACAACTCAACACCGGGGGGTGAAAGTTTTGCAGATGTCCAGGCAAGAGTTTTGGAAGCATTGAAACTGGCAGATCTGGAAACAGCTATTGTCTGTCATGCAGGCGTTATTCGTGCAACGCAAATGGCTTGGGAAGGACTGACTTTCAAACAGGTTTTTGACGCCATGCCACCGTACGCAGAGCCTGTTAGAATACTACCGCCAGAACACCAATAAAAAACCAAAGTGTGAAACAGGCCAAAGCAAATATCTTAATTGTCCTTGTGATTTCTTCTGCATCGAGATCTCTTTTGCCGGAGCTGTTCAAATAGGCTTGTTGGACAACTTCACCAGGATAGGTTCGTGGGCCACCCAGTGCGATATCAGCACCGCCGGCCATCGCAGCTTCTGGCCATCCGGCATTGGGTGATCGATGCAGGCCTGAATCTTGTAGAGCTACAATAAGGGAATACTTAAACCGACTAACGCCGCCCAAAAGCCCAGAGCCAATTGCAATTAAGATCGCCGACAACCGTGCCGGCAGCCAATTTGCAAGATCATCAATTTGAGCAGCTATCCGTCCGAACCACAGATATTTTTCATTACGATAGCCAATCATGGAATCTGCCGTATTGATCATTTTGTAAATAATCAGACCCGGTAGACCAAAGACCGCATACCAAAAGGCCGGAGCAAGAACACCATCAGAATAGTTCTCTGCAAGACTTTCAATGGCCGCACGACTAACGCCTGATTTATCAAGACTGCCTGGACCACGTCCAACGATCATCCCAACGGCTTTACGTCCACCTTCTAAACCGCCATCCTTAAGGCCCGTTGCAACGGCTTCCACATGATCAACCAGGCTTTTTTGCGCCAGGAGAACAAAAACAACAAACAACTCAATGAAAAACCCAAACAGGCCAAGGTGACTGACTATTTTCTCAATCAGAAAGGAAGACATAAGCGCGCCAAACAGCAGTAGAGAAATTGCCAGCGCACCATTTTTGTATTGTTCCTGATCACTGTGAGAAAACTTGTTCAAACGCCTGTCGGCGAAGGAAACAGCCTTGCCAAACAACACAATGGGATGCGGCAACCGCGACCACAAGGCGTCAGGTTCTCCAAAATACCAATCAAGAACCAGTGCAAACAATAATATGAACAGCGGATCAAACATTCTCTTTTAAAACCCAAGCCAACCGCTCAAGCTCTTCCATATTCTTGCAAAGACCAAAACGCAATCGGGTCGTTCTTTCGGCAAATGGACGTACCAAAATATGTTTGTGGCACAAAGCTTCATACAGTCTCAAAGCATCCGGGTGCTCGAATTCCATAAACAACCCGGCATTTCCGGTCAATTCAAGCCCGCATGCCTTTATGACTTCAATCTGATCTTCTGAATTCTGCTTGATCTGGGTTCGCGTATTTTTAACCCAATTTGTATCACTAAACGCAGCTGCACCAATTTCCAGTGCAGGACCAGAAACACTCCAAGGACCAAGTCTGGCACTCAACTTTCCAGTGATGGATTGATTGCTGATCGCAAATCCGAGTCGCAAGCCAGCAAGGCCAAAAAACTTTCCAAATGAGCGCAATATAATCATGTTATCAAGCAGTTGCGGGACGACCGATAGCTCCGGCATTACATCGCCAAAAGCTTCATCCACAATCAGAAAGCCAGATTTGTCATTCAGCTTTTTTGCAACATCCATAAGTTCAGCAGGTTGGTAGGTTACTGCTGTTGGATTGTTCGGATTAACAACGACGACAATTTCAGCTGCGTGGGCAGCCTCATTCAAATCACTAACCGCCAGTACCTTGCGCCCAGCTGCTTCCCAACTGTGCCTGTGTTCTTCATAAGTGGGAGAAACTATTGCGACTTTTCCCGGCACCATTATGAAGGGCAAGATTTGTAAGATGGCCTGCGTCCCGTTCCCGCCAACAAGACCCGCTTGTTCAGGAACACGATAATAATTTCTTGCTGCTGTTAGTAAATTTGTTTGCGCCGCTTCATCCGGCAAACGTTGCCATGATGCAACATTGACCTCAGATATGGGAAATGCACTTGGGTTGATGCCGGTTGATAAATCCAACCAATCCTCACGACTACCACCATACTTGAAGACCGCAGCATCAAGCCTGCCGCCGTGAAAAACTGCAGTCATTATTATTGCCCATCTATGATGTGCATGTATGAGCCCATAACATTTTCATTACGCAAGCCGATTTTACCAAGATCAGATCCCAAGGCATCATGTCCGGAAAAAAGCGGCGTGCCCTCCTCTTTCAGTGCAGTGGTATAATGAAATTCATGGGCATTTAGCGCATCACCAAAAACAAAATTCTCAGCAGCAAGTTCGCGATACCCAAGATGTAATTTCCTTTGTGCAAAACTCGTTTCAAGATTAAGCAAGCCAGTCATTTCGTGGCTGGTGCCTTCTGCATCCACAATCCCCTCACCTAAAACCATATATCCGCCGCACTCACCATAAATCAGCGTCTGGCGGTCCCGTGCGATCGACATTGCAAATTTGAAATTTTCTGCTGCTGCAAGTCGCCCTGCATAAAGTTCAGGATAGCCACCTGGTAAAAATACTGCATGCACACCAGTTTGTGGTGCTTCATTTGCAAGTGGAGAGAAAAATGACAGGGAAGCTCCCTGCTGTCGCCAATCTTCAAGAAGATGAGGATAAATAAAGGAAAACGCTTCATCTTGAGCAATCGCAATATCTTGCCCCAAAGGCTTCAGCATTGAACCTTGCCGCTTACGTTCACGGATCGGGCTGAAACACCCTTCAATCTTTTTTAAATCGCAGGTTTTGGCAAGCGTTGCCGCAGCCTGTTGAATAAAAGCTTCAATATCATCCGTTTTGCCAGCCTGGACCAGACCCAAGTGGCGTTCCGGCAACAAGAAGCTGTCGTCTCGCGGAATAACGCCAAAAACATCAACCCCGATTTGCTCCAAGGCGTCTTCCAGCATCTTCCTGTGTCTGACACTGCCAACCTTATTCAAGATCACGCCAGCCAATTTGATTTTGTCATCATGATCACGAAACCCGCGCACAAGCGCTGCAATCGAATGCGATTGCTTGGCTGCGTCAACAATCAAAATAATCGGAACACCTAACGCTTTGGAAAGTTCTGCAGCAGAGCCAGTACCATCTGCAGCACCATCATAAAGCCCCATCATTCCTTCAACCAAAAGATGCGTTCTGTTTTGCCGCTGCGCAAGAGCAGCAAACCGCGGCGGGGTCATTGCCCAGGGATCAAGATTAACCGACGGATGACCACTAGCAAGTGCATGAAACGCAGGATCAATATAATCTGGACCAGCTTTTGCCGATGCAATATCAAGCCCTTTATCCTTAAGGGCACGTAGAAGTGCTAATGTTAGAACTGTTTTCCCGCTGCCAGAAGACGGGGAAGCTATTAACAGCCCATTTTTCGTTGGAACCGTCATCCGACTTCTTGATTTAGTTTTTTGCCAAGAGGATCAGACTCTAAGGTTTTCCCGTCCATGGCACCAAGCCAATCCAGTGCCGAGCGCAACCGCACTGCCTCTCCCACAACAACAATTGCAGGTGGCTTGATATCGGTTTTTGCTAAATCTTCCAGTGAAGAGCCGATAGTGGTCTCCAAAACCCGTTGCCGGTCAGTCGTTGTCTCGCAGACAAAGGCCATAGGTTGGCTTGCAGGGCGTCCAGCATCCAAAAACCTGTCCCGAATATTCGACCAATGCTTCATCGCCATATACATCACAACAACCGGCGATCCTTTGGAAACACTCTCCCAGTCCACAGCATCCGGCACCAGGCCAGATGCATCATGGCCGGTCAGGAAGGTTACAGAATGATTGATATCGCGGTGTGTCACAGGAATACCCGCATAAGCCAGCCCGCCTATTCCTGCAGAGATACCAGGCACAATGCGGAACGGAATTCCATACTCAACAAGTGTTAGAGCTTCTTCGCCGCCACGGCCAAAAACAAATGGATCGCCGCCTTTTAGGCGCAACACGCGCTTGTTTTCTTTTGCAAACTCAACAAGATGCAAGGAAATATCACGTTGTTTGGGGGAAGGCTTGCCACCGCGCTTGCCTGCATAATGCAAAACGACATCATCATTTGCCAAATCCAGGATAGCATCATTTACCAGCGCATCATAAACAATTACATCCGCTTGACGGATCGCGTTGGCCGCATGAAGCGTCAATAATCCAGGATCTCCCGGCCCAGCGCCCACAAGCCAAACCTGCCCTTTTTCAAAGACTGGTAGTTCAGACATGAAATCTTGCTTTTTCATTCGACCAATTTCACCTATAACGCTTTTATGAGCAAGGTCACCCGCACACAAAAACCTGATAATAAACAAGCTGGTCCCCTCAAAAGAGGGTGGACGACAGGTGCATGCGCAACCGCGTCCACAAAATCAGCTTTATCTGCTCTATTTAAAGCTGATTTTATTGATCCTGTCACCATTTCTTTGCCTAAAGGCGACACCCCCTCTTTTCCCCTCGCCTATGAATATCATAGCGAAAAATCAGACGACAATTACGCTGAAGCTGGCATCATCAAGGATGCGGGGGATGATCCTGATGTTACCCATGGTGCAACCATCATTTCCCGGGTAAAATTTGGCCCTAAAGGCAGCGGCATCACCTTTCACGCTGGAGATGGGGTCGGCACAGTTACAAAGTCCGGTTTACCGATTGAAAAAGGCGAAGCGGCCATTAATCCCGTACCTCGAAAACTCATGACAGAAGTTGTTGAAACTTTGTGCATGGAACATGGCTTTGAACCAGACATTGCCATCACCATTTCTGTACCCGGCGGCCAGAAAATTGCAGAGCGAACCTGGAACCCGCGCCTTGGAATACTAGGCGGCATTTCCATTCTGGGAACCACCGGGGTGGTTCATCCATTTTCCTGTTCAGCCTGGATACATTCAATTCATCGCGGCATCGATGTCTCAAGGGCACAAGGTGTAACCCACGTGCTTGGCGCGACCGGATCAACCTCCGAAACTGCCGCCTGCAAACTTCATGAGTTTGAGGATATCGCAATGCTTGATATGGGCGATTTTGTTGGCGGCCTTCTAAAGTATTTACGCAAAAACCCGGTTCCAAAAATCACGTTTGCTGGCGGGTTTGCAAAATTCACAAAGCTGGCTCAAGGCGCCATGGATTTACATTCTGGCAGAAGCCCGGTGGACTTTGACTGGCTTGCTGATTTGGCACAACCGCTGTCAGATCAGGAAATCAAAGCACAGATTCAAAATGCCAACACCGCATTGGAAGTGCTTGAATTGACTCAAGAAAGCGGGATTGATTTACCATTTCTTGTCGCCGAAAGAGCGCAAGGAGCAGCTTTGGAAATTTTGCGGAGTGCACCCGTTGAAGTTGAAGTGATGATCTTTGCCAGAGATGGAAAATTGCTTGCCAGAACGGATTGGAAATAATGAAAATCCTGATCTTGGGCGGCACCAAAGAAGCAGCAAAACTTGCCGGCGAACTTGTTGAAGATGGACATGATGTTACCTCGTCTTTGGCAGGCCGAACAAAAGAACCTAACCCAATAAAGGGCGATACCCGCATTGGCGGGTTTGGCGGCGTCACCGGTCTCATTAGTTACCTCCAGGAAAACCGGATAGAGCTTTTGATCGACTGCACCCATCCCTTTGCAAAACAGATTTCAGCCAATGCAATCGAAGCTGCGAAAGCAGCAAATGTCAATTTGGAAACTCGCACTCGAGAGCCTTGGCAAAAACACGAGGGCGATCACTGGATTGAAGTTCAAAACCTGGAAGAAGCTCGCGATGAACTTCCCAAAAATGCACGGGTCTTACTGGCATTGGGGAGCCAATACATCGATCTTTTCAAAACCCGGGATGATGTATTCTTTTTAGTCCGTATGGTTGACCAACCAGACAAAGAGTTGCCCCTCCCCAACCACCAAATTCTACTTGGGATGCCGTCACGCGACTGGCAGGAAGAACAAGACTTACTAAAATCCAACACCATCACCCACATCGTATGCCGAAACTCCGGTAGCTCGGGTGCATATGCCAAAATCGAAGCTGCAAGAAACATGAACATCCCGGTTATCATGGTAAGCAGATGACTGAATCAGGCCAAAAACTAAAAATTGCGATTGCTGGCGCTGGCAGCATTGGGTTTTTCATTGGCGGATTACTGCAAATCGCAGGACATACAGTCAGTTTCCTGGCTCGAGAACGTATGATTGAAAAGATCAAGGCAAATGAACTTCATCTGACAGATTATACTGGCCTTGATACCAACATCGATCCTGACCAACTTGATCTGCACACTTCTCCTGAGTGCCTTTCAAAAGCTGACATCATTCTTGTGACGGTAAAAAGCAGTGCAACGTCCGAAATGGCTTCTCTCATTGCTGAACACTCAAAACCTTCAGCAACAGTAATCAGCTTGCAAAATGGCATTTCCAACACAGCTACATTGAAAAATATATTGGGAACCCATGAAGTTCTGGCGGGCATGGTGCCTTTCAATGTCGCTCAGATAGAAAATAGCCGTTTTCACCGTGGCACCAGCGGCAACATTGTTATCGAAGCAGGCATGGATGAACTGGCTCAGCCTCTCACCTCACACCCCCTGATATTTGAAAAATCCAGCGACATTCAAGCGGTTCAATGGGGCAAATTGCTCATAAACCTCAACAATGCCCTTAATGCGCTATCCGGCTTACCGTTGTTGGATCAATTGGCACAGAAAGCTTGGCGCAAGATCATGGCCAATCAAATGAGCGAAGCACTCATGGTGCTGAAAGCTGCGAATATTGAAACAAAACCACCCTCACCGGTAGCAGCCTGGCTGATCCCTCATATTCTAAGACTGCCAACGCCATTGTTTAAAATTATCGCCAAACAAATGTTGAGCATTGACCCATACGCAAGGTCTTCGATGTGGGAAGATCTTCAACAAGGTCGCAAGACTGAAGTTGACGAACTTCAGGGAAAAATCATTGAACTTGCGAAAAGGCACAATACAAAATCGCCCATTAATCAGCGCGTTATGAATAGAATACGAGAAGCAGAAAACCACTAAAACGGCTCGCCTCAATTAAATCCAAGAGATATTTAATCACCGCTTTTGAGCAAAGAACGATGCAAATCCTGATGTAACAAGAACTGCCAGCCCAATCAAAGTCCATTCATCTGGAAAATCACCAAAGAATAAAATTCCAAACAGCGTTGCATAGACAACCTATAGATAAATTAGCGGCGCAATTCGGCTGCCATCAACAAGTGAACTGCAAAGCACAATCGCAAGGTTTCCAAATGCGGACCCGGCTGCGCTCCAAATTATCAATCCGGTCATCTCCAGATCAATTTCAGGAACGCTCGAAATACCCCAGGGCGTCATGATGATCGTGCCCATTGCAATATTGGAAAATAATAGACTGCGAGATGAAAATGCACTGCTGAGCCATCTCGTAGAAACAAGAAACGCCGCATAAAAACAGCCGCCCATCAGTGCAAACAACAATCCAGAGGACATCCCGCCACCCGGCCTTACTACAATCAATACACCCACAAACGCGCATAAGAGTGTAATGGTCCTAAACCAGGTGATTTCCTCTTTGAGAAAAATTGCAGCGCCAAAATAGGCAAAGATTGGACCAATGAACAAAGGCAGCAAATGCATTGGCTAGAGTTTCCGTTGAAAGCGAATATAAAATTGAAACAACAGCAGCAGTTACGAAGACGGATCGTAGCCATAACCGCCAATCCATAAACGTTGAATAATCAAAACCCCGCCCCGCGTAAGCAAGCTAAACAAGCAAAATTCCAATGCCATAACGGCTCCAGGCAATGAAAATAGGGTCAACGGACGTATGTAAAAACATCAGTTTTCCAGCCGTATCGCCTAACGGAATACCGGCAATGCCAATACCCATGATCAAGGCGGCAAGGGTAAACGGAGAGATGCTTTTCCAGTAAGACATTTAGAAACTTTTAAGACTAATTAGCAACAAAACCTGTATAAAGCTTATTCAACCCGAAACAACCTATCCACAACGAACACAAAAGCCTAGGCTCTTTTCACAAACAGGAGCAAAAACCAAATGGCAAGATTTTGTGAATTTGAGAAAACTACGTCGGGCCGAATTTTCTTCGTCAATGCAGATGAGATCATGATGGTAAGTTACGGCGAAGACAACGATACCGCACGGTAGAACTATCAGGTCAAAGATCTCTTCTCATCAAGGGCGATGTGAAGGAGACCATGGCCAAAATTAAAGCTGCAACCTAAAAGCGAAAAGCCATCTAAGCTTTCACTTTTGCTTTCTTTTTGCCTTTGTTGCGGAGCACGTGGGCATAATCGGCATTGTACAAATCGCTATCACGGAAGTTAACTTCGCCGAATACAGGCCCCACAAGAATAAGCGCGGTGCGTGTAATCTTGTGCTTGCGAACCTCATCTTTCATTTCAGCTAAAGTTGTACGGATATAGAGTTCATCTGGCCAGGTTGCTCGATAGGCAATTACCACCGGGCAATCATCACCATAATAAGGCTCCAACGCCTCACGGACGTAAACCAGGTTGCGGATAGATAAATGAATGGCTAGCGTTGCTCCGGATTGCCCCAATATTTCCAACTGCTCACCCTTTGGCATGGAAGAAGCCTTCATGCCTGTACGGGTTATAATCACCGTTTGCGCAATCTCTGGCAAGGTCAGTTCAGTTTTCAATTTTGCTGCAACGCCTGCAAATGCTGGCACCCCGGGTACAACTTCATAGTCAATACCAAGCTTGTCCAGCCTGCGCATTTGTTCAGCAGTTGCACCATAAATTGCCGGATCACCAGAATGAACACGGGCAACATCCTTGCCCTGCTCTTCAGCGACCCGGATCATTTCAATGATTTCATCCAGATTGAGTGGCGCTGTATCCGTAACTTCTGCACCGTCAGGCGCAGCAGCAACGATTTCTTCCGGAACAAGCGAACCTGCATACATGCAAACAGGACAATTTTCGATCAATCGAAGACCGCGAACAGTAATCAAGTCAGGCGCACCTGGGCCGGCACCAATAAAATAAACGGTCATGTACTAATTCCTGTTCCTTCTTTGGCGGAATATCCACGCGGAGTATAAACCCAAGTCTTGCCATCGCCTGTACCAATAGTCGTTGTTTCAGACGAACCAACTATGACGACCGTCAACATGTCAACTTCATTGATATCAAGTTCAGCTAGCGGCACTACCCGGACCAACTCTCCCTCACGGCCAAGATTGGTTGCTAATATAACGGGTGTATTATCCGGCCTATGCTCAAGCAACACACCTTTTGCATATTCAAGCTGGGTGCGTCTGCGCTTTGAAACAGGGTTATAAAATGCAATCACAAAATCGCCTTCTGCAGCAGCTTTCACACGCATCTGGATTGCTTCCCACGGCGTGAGCAAATCCGATAACGATATCGTACAAAAATCATGCCCCAATGGTGCGCCCGCACGGGCAGCCGCAGCCTGCAGTGCAGAAATTCCAGGAGAAACCTCAATAGCGATACGTGACGCTGCATCGGAAAGCCCGCCATCAGCCAGCAATTCAAACACAAGCGTCGCCATGGCATAAATCCCGGCATCACCAGAACAAACCAGCGCGACATCCTTGCCTTCGCCTGCAAGTTCCATTGCATGACGAACACGGTCTTCTTCCTTGCCAAGATCAAAATCATGGCGGGTTTTCCCTTCAGAAATCTCCGAAATAATGTCGAGATATAAAGAATAACCAACCAAGTCCGTTGCTTCTTGAACCATACGGGTAACTTCAGGAGAGCGCCATGCCTCTTGCCCTGGTCCAATCCCCACAATTAAAAGCCGACCTTGGCTTTGCCCCAATGCACTCATTTCAATAATCTCCTGGCCACGCGCTATCGCAACGGTCGCCCTTTTTGATTTTACTTTCGGAATAACCAGCTTGCCATCCTTGCCTACACTTGCAAGTGCAGCCCCCTCAGACACGCCGTGACAACCTACTTCTGCGAAAACGACATCCGAAGGATGGACAAGGCGAGGCGTTTCTTCTTCCAAAACCGCCGCTGAGTAAAAACGCACCGGCACACCAAGATAACCTGCTGCCTCATGAATGGCCGTTTCATCGGCTTTCAAATCGATTGAGGCAATACCTGCAATACAGGTTTTTGGTATGGCATTTTCACTCAATACTTTTTCTATGAGATCTATTACTTCTTTAGCGGTCGTATCACGCTCGCAACCAACACCAATGACATGCCGTTTTGGATGGAACATGAGCTCAAGCGGCAAATACTCACGTTCTAGCTCTGAGATGCTTATGACACACTCTCCATCGTCATCCAGCGGCAAATTACTTTCCATCAACCACTTGGCAGCATTTAAATACCGACCTTGCAAACGCACATCCTCCCCGCCAAGAAGTGCCGCTATGACCGGCTTTGCATTTTCAGGATTAACCAGCGTCCACCCCTCTGGAGGGTTATCAAGAGCCAACCCAAATCGTAAGTCACCGGCGGTCGTAATAGCGGCATGGGAATGAAGTGCTTCAGCCAATTGTTTGGCCAATTCATTCGCACCATGATGACCACCCAAAAGAGGAACAACAGACGAGCAATCTTCTGCAATAGCTAAAACTGGCGGCTCCGAATGTTTGTCCACCAACACATCAGTCAACAGCCTGATAATCGCACCAGAAGCCATGATTGCAACAACGGGTTCACCACCCTTAAAGCAGTTCTGCATGTGAATTCGCACATCAGAAAAACTGGAATCAGATTTGGAGCAGCGCCCTTCAAGTCCTTGAATTACACCGCCAATTTCTAATTTTATCCTACTGGCAACCTCGTAAGCACCATCAGAAAGTATAATGATATTGGGCGTCATGCTTTGCCTTTCATCACAATATCCGTATTTGGCATCTCAAGGCCCTTGATCCAGTCTTCAGCACCTTTATAAATCAAAATCATCGAGAAGTAAGGCGCCTTGTCTGCCCCAACTTCTGCAAGCGGCATGACTTTTTGATTGTCCAAAGATACCCGTTCCAGATAACCCGCGCGATGCAACAGTCCCGCTTCTTCAATCAGCTTCCTTATCCGGGCAAAATGACGACCAATCTTGATGATTGCAATTGCATCACCTGAATTAAATCTCTCTAGCAATATATCATCAGGCAAAGGTGCAGGCGTAATTGTCAGCACATCATTTCGAGCAGCTAGCGGTCTTTGAAGCGCTGCCGCTGATGCCATCAGCGATGAAATTCCTGGCACAATCTCGCATTTGAAATCACTGGACAATCGCTCGAACAAATACATGAAAGATCCATAGAAAAACGGATCCCCCTCGCAGAGCACAACAACATCTTCACCCGCGTTCAGATGAACCGCAATTTCCTTCGCTTTCTCGTCATAGACATTTGCAGCAGGAAATCGTTCAACGCGCATTGGAATAACGATTGGAATTTCTTTTTGTTCAGGTGATAGATACTCTGCAACGATAGATCGCGCAAAACTATCCCCATCATCAGGTGCCGGGTAAACAACAACAGAGCAATTTTGCAAAATCCGGTGCGCTTTCAAAGTAATAAGCTCCGGATCCCCTGGCCCAACCCCTATACCGTATAAAATCCCGCTCATTTATTGGCACTCCGCTTGATAACTGACCATTGCGTTACGGGCATAAACGGCTTCCACCCCTTAAAACGCCCAACGGGTTCAGCTTGTTGAACGCTAATGCGTGACAAGTCACCACCAAATTCTTCACATAAGGAAAACAACCTTGCTTCACTCTCTATAGTCACCGCATTGGCCACCAATCGCCCACCCTCGCGCAGAGTTTCCCAACAAGCTTCAAACGTTCCATCGCTTGTTAAACCACCGCCAATAAAGATCGCATCAGGTTCTTCCAGTCCTTGCAAAGCTTGCGGTGCTTCATCTTGCACAATCTCAATTTTTTCAACACCAAGTTGAAGAGCATTTTCGCCTATCATGGATATGCGCTTTTCATTGGGCTCAACCGCAATCGCCCGTGCTCCACGCGCGGCTCGCATCCACTCAATTGCGATGGAACCACAGCCAGCGCCAACATCCCACAACAATGCATCTGGATATGGCGCGAGTGCGCATAGCGTTGTTGAACGCATAATACGCTTGGTCAATTGCCCATCATGAACAAAAGCCTCATCCGGCAGGCCACCCACGCGTGAATGCCATTTGGCATCTTCATCAGCTAGGCACTCAACAGCCAACGTATGAAAATCAGGAACTTGCTGAGACCAGGAACTTGCAACGCCATCAAAACGCTCTTCACGCTCACCGCCCATTGCAGCCAAAACAGTCATTCGACTAGCTCCAAATCCTCTATCGGTTAAAAGTTTTGCCACAGCAGCAGGGCTTTCCGCATTTTGTGTCAAAATCAACATCCGAACATCAGGAGCCAGGTGCGGTAATATCTGGCTATTGGCACGGCCGTGTATGGTCAAGGTTTCAAGATCAGCCAAGCTCCACCCCATGCGAGACGATGCCCACTGAAAAGCAGACAATTGAGGATGAAACCTAACCTCTTCTTTCGCAATAGCTTTCAATATCCGGGCACCTACAGAATACCAAAGTGGATCACCCGTTACCAAAATTACAATCCGCTTGCCGTGATGTGATTTGATCTCATCAATCATCGCATCAAAAGGCGACGGCCAGGCAATTCGCTTTGCAGTTTCATTTGGTGCCAGAGTATGGTGACGATCTCCACCAACAATCACTTCAGCATTCTTTAAACATTCCAAAGCTGAATTGGAAAGCCCGTCTACGCCATCTTCACCAATGCCAATTATATCAAGCCAAACACTCATGCACTTACTCCAATACAAAGCGCATTTACAACACTGGAAGCCATGGCAGAACCACCGCGCCTTCCAAAAACTGTAATAAATTCCAAACCTGAAGAGTTCTCGCTAAGTGCCTGTTTTGACTCAGCTGCTCCGATAAAGCCAACTGGAATTCCTATAATTAGCGCAGGTTTTGGTGCATCTTCTTCAACGCGCTCCAAAATTCCAAACAACGCTGTTGGTGCATTGCCAATAACAACAATAGAGCCTTCAAGATCATCCCAAAAATCAACCGCGGCTGCTGAACGAGTATTGCCAATTTTCACTGCATGATCTGGCACTTGGGCATCGTTCAAAGTACAAACAAGTCGGTTTTCTGCAGGTAAAAACTTTTCAATAATACCAGCTTTTACCATTTCCACATCGGTATAAATCGGCCTGCCCTTTTCCAAGGCCTGTTTCCCAATCAGAACAGCATCTTTGGAAAAAGCCAGATCATCAATTACATCAATCATCCCGCAAGAATGAATGAGCCGTGTAGCTATCGGATGCATTTCTTCGGGCAATTCCCCAAGCTTGGCCTCGCGCTCAACCGTTGCAAACGATTGTCGATAAATCTCTGCGGGGTCCTTGATGTACTCAACTACGCTCATTTGCGTAGCCTAGTTTTCTTCATGCTGTTAGGGCCGTGTGGATGGTCCGCATGTGGATATGGATGGTGGTGATGACTATGGCCGTGATCATGGTCGTGGGAATGTTCATGCGTATGGAGCGGGGTCCAGGGGAGATCATGCTCTTTGCAAAATTCTTCCTCACGGCAGGATGCATCACAATCACCCTTGCACGGACAGTTTTCCAATCCGCCGCCAATACCTTCGACGTGGTGGTGATGGCTTTCTTGCGCCAGTCCAACCTGATCCTCAAATCCCAATACCTGATCGCGATATTTACACATCTGGCAGTTCATCACTGCCGCCCCGTCAACAATCTCGTTAACGCGGTCACGAAAAGTTTGCAGTACCAACGGATGATCATTGAGATAACCGGCCTTAACAAACTCAATGTCAGGATGCCGTGCTGCAACGATGTCTGTATAAGAGTAGATACTTTTGATCAAAACGCCAGTGAAAAGGAAATACGGAAATACAATGATCCGCTTGTAACCAAGTTTGGCAGCATGCTCTAGACCTGGCTCAACCAGCGGGAATGTAACACCTGAATAACAGGTCTCACCCCAACCAAAGCCCATGCCTTCCCAAACCATTCGCATGACTTTGGAGGCATTGGAATTTGCGTCCGGATCAGAAGACCCGCGTCCTACAACCATCAAGAGCGTCTCATGGTTTGGGACTTGTGTTTCGCATGCATCAATAGCTTCTTGAATGCGCTCGGCAGCTGCACGGATCATTTTAAGATCAACACCAAGCTCACGCCCATATTCAATCGACATGCTCGGATTTTGCGCTGCATAGGTATTAAGCACTGATGGGATATCATTTTTCGCGTGGCCCGCTGCAAATAGCATGCCTGGTACAGCTAGAACCCTTGTCACACCTTGATCGCGAAGGCTGTCCAAACCGGCATGAATCACCGGATTGCAAAACTCCAGATATCCATATTCAACCGGTGTTGTTGGAAAAAGTTCCTTCAAGCCCTTTGCTACCTTGGAAAACTCTTTTGCTGCATTTTGATTACGACTGCCATGGCCACAGACCATGATACCAAGCTTTTCGGCCATAACAATTACCCTTCAACCGGAGCTTCATCACTAAGCTCCATTTCTTCTTCAACATCTTGTTCAAGACCATCTTGATCAGCATTATTTTCAGTTAATTTGTCAATGACACCAGCAAGTGCGCCAGCCACTACAACTGCTCCAATACCTACCCAATGGGCATGACCTGCAAGTTCTCCAACATGCCCCAAGTGTGCGTAAGCCGGGGATGTTAAAAAAGCACCACTAAATATTATCAACGTTCGCAACATGAACTGCTCCATTTTGATCAGGCGATATGCACGAAAAATTGGGAAGAGAAAGCAGTAGCATTACGGATTGCAAAGCCACCATCTACGATGATTTCCGTTTTAGTTCCCTACTTGGGTCAACTGCACCGGAGTCTTTCTCAGCCATTCATTGCGGCATCATCAATTAAAGGCCACGATAAGCATATCCGCTATTCGGGTCAAACGGTTTCCCGCCATCAAACACATAAAATGCGACGCTTTAAAAGTTAGCCTTTGCGCAGCTCGGCAATATCCTCAGCGGTAACGCCAAGAAGATCAGAAATGCGGCGAAGAAGTTCTGCCTCATTATCGTGAACAAGGTTATCAGACTTCGCGATCGACAATAGATGGACAAGCAACGTCTTTTTGCGCTCCCATTCCATACCCTCAAACATTGCAACCGCATCACTTACACTGGTTTCATACCCAAAGTCTTGAAGATACTCGATAACTTTCGGCACATCTTCCTCTGGAATATCAAATGCTATTCTGCAGATATTCTTGAAATTTTCCAGTTCTTGCGGCCTTAAGGTACCATCTGCGAACATCATTCGAACCAGCAGAATAAGCTCACTGGTCAGCTGAATATCTTCCGCAACCATCCGAACAGACTTGTCTTGATCCAGCCAACCTCTAATTTTGTCGATTACCATCATATCTTCCCCAACGTTAAATTAACGCAAATACCCCCAAAAATCCGGCAAAATAAACCATTTGTTATGAATAACAGATTATAATTATTGGATATACCAATCCTACTCCAAAACCCGAATGTTTTGGTGTGATATGATACGAAAAGATCGGAAGACCCTGGTGTAGGGGAAGAGTTGAG
>JAAHTG010001038.1_pt2 | contig 19151 bp, 18 predicted proteins | sample 6116081 | NCBI WGS metagenome assembly JAAHTG01 (sample SAMN13939989, study PRJNA603662) | sponge metagenome | isolation source: marine sponge | host: Mycale hentscheli | place: New Zealand | collected 2005 | reverse complement strand
GGAGTTAAACGTAAAACCCTAAGAATACAATCGACGGATTGCTTAGGTAGGGACCTTCAGCGCGCATGAAGGTGAAGCCTCTCAAATATGGACTCGTAGCTCAGCTGGATAGAGCAATAGCCTTCTAAGCTATCGGTCATAGGTTCGAATCCTATCGGGTTCACAAAGAGCGGGTAAAAAGTTCAGCACACCTCTGCAGGGGTAAAAGTAAGTTGCTGTTAATAGGACGACGCATCCTAACGACTGCTCTATTTTAGCTATCTACCTGTGGTAGGGAGTCTATAAAGGCTTTGTGGGTTGAGCCAGATATCAACCTACACTGGAAGATTGGCAGAGTGGTCGAATGCACTGGTCTTGAAAACCAGCGTACCGCAAGGTACCGTAGGTTCGAATCCTACATCTTCCGCAATTCGCAGTCAAGTGTGCACTCGGTTGAGACTGTAAGGGGAGTAGCTTGGCTATTCCCCTTTTTGTACTTATATTTATTAGTGATGGATTTTATATCATTCATAGAATTTGCTAAAGTAGCATACCACTTATACCTTTCAGAAACTCTTACAGAATATGAAATGATAGAGTATTTGTGGGATGCTGAAGCTGATGTGGTTAGCTATTCAGTAGAAGAAATAATAATAAATTATTCAGAAGTTGGGGATATTTTGTCTTCAAGAATTACAATCAACCCCAATCTAGAAGTAGAAGTTGAAACTAACTTTGATTTTTAATGTTAGACCCTAATAGAATATTTGGATTATTTGATACATTATCTAACAGCGCCGATGGTGGTGATAGTAGTGATACCTACGTAGATATCAAAGATACCCCAGAATATAAAATAGGGATGTTCACGCGTATCATCACCCAACACTTACAATTTAATGAAAGAGTCTTAGAATTTTTCTCCAAGGCAAATGATGAATTAGATAAAGAAGATATTGAAAATGCCGGTGAATTTGTTGTCTACAATAGAGGTTGGTATTATATTAAAGGTTTAGATCTTAAAAACAAAAGAGATTGGTATGCTATAGAAAAAATGGCAAACCTAAAAACATTTACAGCTTTAGAGTTATCAATCCACTACTTTGAAGAAAGGGAGGATTATGAAAAATGTGCCTATCTATTACAACTTTCAAAAACAATCCAAGAATTTATATCTTAAATTTGCCCCCCAGATTTTTCTTTAGTACATTTAGGGTACAGGAGTTAGGAAATAAGGGATGGGGAGACAGAGGAACCCCCGGGACCCGAAGGACCTAGAGGACCATAAAACAAATATTATGAAAAATAAACAATTGTACATTAGAAGAATAGAACGTATGGAAGGTGCCTTACGTGCTGTTGAAGGATTATTAGGTCAAAGAGACACAACAATCCAAGACATTAAAAAACGTCTTCAAACCCTTAACGATGAGTTAATGGAGTTGAAAGCAATGACAGAAAGAGAATAAATTAAATAAAAGTTATGAAATTAACAGCAGAACAAATCCAAAGAAATTGGGTTGAATTTTTACACAATGTTGATACCCACATTACGGGGGAACGCCGACAAAAACTTATTGATTTCTATAATAAGTATCAAGAACGTATTATGTTGATGCCCGCTGCTCACAAAAAAGAATACCATAATGCCTTCCCTGGCGGGTATGTTGAGCATGTAAATCGTGTGGTGCGTTGTGCCCTTAAACAAGCTAAATTATGGAGTGAAGAAGGAGCAGATATGTCTACCTTTACTACCGAAGAACTTGTTTTTTCTGCTATCAATCATGATCTGGGTAAAATGGGAGATGAAAATGAGGAATCATATATTCCCCAGGATGATAAGTGGAGACGTGAAAAACTAGGTGAGGATTACAAATTTAATACTAGAGTCCCATTTGCTTCCGTTCCAGATAGAGGTTTATTTATGCTTCAATCACATGGTATCCAGTATACATTTAATGAGATGTTAGCTATTCAAACTCATGATGGTCTATATGATGAGGCAAATAAAAAATACCTATTCGCTTATATGCCAGAACAAAAACCACGTACTTCATTACCATTTATATTACACCAGGCCGACTTAATGGCAGCTAGAATTGAGTTTGAACGTGAATGGTTACCTAAGTTAAAAGGTAACGTGGAGGGGCAAAAGGAAAATTATACATTGAGTACTAATAATAAGTCTAACCCTAACAAACAACAAAAAGCCCTAGGTTCTATACAGAGTACGGGGTTAAAAAACATGCTAGATAACTTATGATTATTGCTATTGTTATATTATCCGTTGTAGTAGTTACCTTAGGGTATACTACATTTAATCTCCTTCGGAAGAATGAAAAAGCAGAGGATGTAATTAATTCATATCAGGTTTATATTAAAGAAGTCTCTGAAACTGTAGAGATAGTAGACCAACGTTTGAATGAGATTGACCAAAACGGTGCTTTTAAAAGTGATGATGAAATAGGTTTCTTCTTTGAGCGTGTTAAAGTGTTGAATACTGCTCTCAAGTCCTTTAAAGTGGACTTATAAAACTTAATGGCCAAAAAGAGAAGACCTAAAAGTAAAAATTATTTTACTCATGACACAGAACTAGCTATTGTAAGATACAATAATGAGTCCGATTCTGAAGTTCGTTCAAAGATATACGAAAAAGAAATCCATTATCCGTTTTTTAAACTAACGGAGAACATCATCCACACATTTAAGTTTTATTATACTGAGGTAGATGAGATTGAGCATTTACAACATGAGGTAATTACTTTCCTTTTATCAAAGATTCATTTATTTGACCCATCAAAAGGGGCAAAAGCTTATTCTTATTTTGGAACTATTACAAAAAATTATCTTATAGTTTCAAATACTAAAAATTATAAAAAACGAATAGATAAGGCTGATGTTTCCGAAGCAGAAACTAATGAGAAGTTCTCATACCAAATTGATGATTCCCCCCATAAGGATGAATTAAGTGAATTTATTGATTTATTTGTAATATATGTTAGTGAAAATATCTTTGAATTATTTCCTAAAAAGAATGATGCTAGTGTAGCTGATGCTATTTTAGAAATTTTTCGGAAAAGAGAAGATATTGATGTATTTAATAAAAAGGCACTTTACATCTATATTCGTGAAATGGTTGATGCTAAAACCCCTAAAATTACTAAAATAGCTAATCAGTTATATGGTATATTTAAGGATAATTATATATTCTACTTAGATAATGGGTATGTAGAGTTCGAATAGCGCATATTTATACCCAAATAATATTATAAGTATGAGCAATTTCGATCAAGAAGTATTTGGTAATAAAAGATTTTCTGGTTTACTAGAAGAGATTTACCAAAACCAAAAGAAAAAAGAAGCCCAAATTTCTGCTCTTATCCAAGAACTAAAACCACTTATTACTGATATAGGGGATGCTACTTTAATTGTTCCCTTAATTAAAGAATATATGGATTTAGCTATTAAAAATGATGATGCTTTAATTAGGATGGCTACCATTATACAACGCGCTATGGCTCGTAATGGTAATAATGAAGAAGGTTTTGGTATCTCTGATGAAGAAAAAGAACAATTACTTAGTGAAATAAATAAGCTAAACGATAAGAAATAATGCTAGTCCAATCGGGTTTAAAATTATTCCAAGATCTTGGTAAAGTTGTAAATTCATTCCATCAAGATGAACTTAACAACCTTTCAGGAGTTATACTATCTGGGAGGGTTAAAACTATTAACCAAAATGGAGATGGGATAGATGGTGCCATAGGCGTTGAAATATTGTCTAAGAATTCAAATTCAACTCCAAATACAATTCCTAGAGTATACCCTTTATTCCCTAATAGTAAAATATACCCTTTAATAAATGAAACTGTAATTATAGTTCCTTTAATTGCTAATAATTCTTCAAATAATTCTATAAAAACAACTTATTATTACATTTCAACTATAAACATTTGGAATTCAACTGAAACCAATCCTTTAACTTTAGGTAATAGTAGTGAATTTAGGGTTGGGACTTACTTTGAAGAAAAAGGAACAATTAATCCTTTATATTCTTTTGAAGGTGATAATATTCTAGAAGGTAGGTTTGGTAATAGTATTAGATTAGGAAATACTGTTCTTAATGATATAGCCCCTAAAAATAATAATTGGTCTATAACAGGTTCTATAGGAGATCCTATTACAATTATTTCAAATGGTTTACATAGTGAGTCTCCTTCATACAATTCTATTACTGAAGACATAAATGAAGATAAATCCTCTATTTATTTAACCTCAACACAACAAATTCCAGTTGAGGTTTCATCAAAAAACGATTATTTATCTTATACTACACAACCCACATCCCCTTCAGAGTATACAGGTAAACAAGCAATTATTAACTCTGGTAGAATATTATTTAATTCTACACAAGACCATATATTGCTATCCTCAGCAAAAAGTATTAATTTAAATACTGTAGAATCTGTTAATATAGACGCGGCAACACAAACCGTTATACAGACACCGGAGTTATACTTAGGTGGTATAGAAACGGCTCAACCTGTGGTTTTAGGCAATGATTTAGTAGACCTATTAAGAAAGGTTTTAACTGATTTAGAATTTTTAACTGGTGCCCTCCAAAACCAATTAGGTGTTCCCGTTGGTACACCAATTGGTCCTACAAATTTAGTAGCACAAGCTATAAATGATAAAATAGGAGGTTATAAAGCGGAATTATCTAATATATTGTCTAACACAACAAAAACAGTATAATGGCTTTAGATTTACTTACATTACAATCTCTTGAAGGTACCAATTCTGCTGTACTAAATGATGCTGAAAATACTATTATTAGGGTTTCATTTTTAGAGACAGAAGAAATTAGATTAGGTAATGAAATTATTTTTAAAAACCTTTATGTAGTAGGAGCAAATAAAAATGGAAAACGTTATTCTTATGTAGTTACTGTAATAGGTCCTAGTTTAAGAAAGATAGAAGAATATGGTTTAACTGAAGCTATTAATAGAGACCAACAAAGTGCTTTTTCTTCTTTTGATAGAGAATATTTACAAATAGCGGAGGATATATATTACGACGAAGAAGATAATGAATTAATAACTTTTGATGTTGGAGTATATGGTATAGAATCTAAATATAGAGGTAATCTTAATATTCAACCCTCAATTGAAGTTTCATCACCCCCACCCCAACAAACACCTCAACCCCCACCAAAACCCCAAGAGGTAGTAAAACAAAGAAAAGAAAAAGAACAACTTAAAAAAGATAGAGTTAAACAATCAGAGTTAACTTCTACTGATATAGAAGGTATTAACAATTCTGTTGCTGAAGATCAAAAGCCTAAAGGTTTACAAAAATTAGGTTCTTTAGTTTTAAAACAAAGCCAAAAATTATCTAAATTTGTTATTCCATTAGCTTTTAATCTTATTAAGGAATATGGTATAGATAAATTAGAGGTTAAATTAGAGGAAGAAAGTGACAATATAGATGAGTTAAGAGAACAACTTAAAGAAGAATTTTGTAATGTTCAATTACCTCGTATTATAGAACAAAGAAATAATGCAGTAGATTATTTAAATAATACAGGTAAAATTTTAGATTCATTTACTATTGGTGTTGATTTTGGAGCATCATTTGCTGGAATATTAACAAATATAATCAGAATTATAAGAGGTGCTAGTTTTGGTCTCAATCAAGCTGCAAAATCCATTCCTTTAATCCCAGGGGCAGTTGTATCAGTGGTTAATGATTTAAATACTATAGCAGATACTGTTACTTTTAAAGCTGATGGTACTCCAAACCTCCCTCCTTTAAAAATTACAGCAGCTCAAGTATCCCCTGCTTTTGCTACAGTACAAAACACAATTGTAAGGTGTGTAGATTTATTAGATAAATTAGATATATTAATTACACTATGTAACCCTAATGCAAATTTAACAGGAATATCGGATTCAATTAATAATATATATGATAACGAATTATTAGCGGAATCCACTGACAATAATAGCATTTATAAAGGTTTTGTTTTAGAAATAGAAACTAGACCATTTACTGATAGAGTAGATGAAAGTAGAGCTGTAGGCAAAAATAAATCAGACATTACACTTATTTCAACAGATTATTCTTTTGCTTCAAACCCTCAAGTATTAATTGACGAACTAAAATTTATTATTGATAGAGACGATTTAAAAGCGTACTAAACTAATATTTATAACCATGAAATTGAATGAATTAAGAAAAGTAATTAGAGAAGAAGTGAGAACTGCCATTCAGGAGGAACTAAAAGATATCCTTCTTGAAGCTGTTCGTTCACCAAAAACTGTAGTAACTGAAAACGTAGCACCCCCTACTAAACCACAAGTTGACCCGTCTGCCCAACAAGCAGCTCGTCAATCTATTATGAGTAATATGATGGCAACTGGAGGAAACTCTTCATTTACATCGGCTGATGTATCAACATTTAACCCTCAAGGAACTTTACCTGGGGGTGATTTACCAGCAGGTAATGTGGGTTTAGACCAAATAATGGGGTTAATGAACAGTAAATAATGGCATACAACGCGAGAAAAATAGCACCAACAGATTTTAAACCTGGAACTGGAGTAGGGGTATCTATACCCTTTTCTCAACCTGGCTGTTTTACTCCAACATATACTAATAAAGATGCTACAAAAGCAAATCTTATAAACTATTTCATGACAGAACCAGGATCCCGTTGTGGTAATCCTGAATTTGGGGGTGGTTTAGGGAGTTTTATATTTGAACAAATTACAGATGGTAATTTAGATTTTTTAAAAGAAGACATTTCTACTAAAATGCAGCTTACTTTTCCTAATATATTAATTACAAATCTAGAAATATCATCAATAGAAGATAGAAATCAAATTAATGTAGTTTTAGATTATAGGATTTCACAAACAAACGATACAGACACACTTGAAATAACTCTATCATAATGGCTAATAAAGTAAGAGACATAAAATATTTAAACAGGGATTTCAATAGTTTTAGAAATGCTTTAATTAACTATTCTAAAACATATTTCCCTACAACTTATACTGATTTTAGTGAAGCATCTCCTGGTATGATGTTTATGGAAATGGCCTCTTATGTAGGTGATGTTTTATCATTTTATCAAGATAACCAAATCCAAGAAACCTTCACTCAGTATGCTAACCAAACAAATAATTTATTTGACTTAGCCTACATGTTTGGTTATAAACCTAAAGTAACAGGTGTAGCTGAAACTACTATTGATTTTTACCAAAGAGTACCTTCTAAAGGGGCTGCTAAAACTCCTGATTTTAATTATGCTTTAGTAATAGGAGAAAATGCTCAAATAAAATCTAATACTTCAAATATTACATTTTTAACAGAAGATTTAGTTGATTTTACAGTATCATCTTCTTTTGATCCTACTGAAATTACAGTTTATGCTGTTGATCCTAACAATAACCCTACAGAATACTTACTAAAAAAGAGTAGAAAAGCAATATCATCAGCAATAATTTCTACTACTTTTGATTTTGGGGAACCTGAAGAATTTGCTACAAGAACTATCTCGGCAAATAATTTAGTTGGAATTTTAGATATTGTTGATTCTGATGGGAATGTGTGGTATGAGGTAGATTATCTAGGACAGGAATTAGTATTCGATTCAATCAAAAATACTAACCCAAATGACCCTAATAATTATACTGATGAAGCATCAGTCCCTTATCTACTCCAAACAAAACAGGCTGAACGTAGATTTGCTACTCGTTTACTAGATGGAGGAACTTTACAAATTCAATTTGGTGCTGGTAAAAGTAATGATACTACTGAAGAAGTAATTCCTAACAGTGATAATGTAGGTTTAGGTTTACCATTTGAAAAAAATAAATTAACAACAGCTTTTTCTCCCTTAAACTTTATTTTTAGTAATACTTATGGTATTGCCCCTTCAAATACAACTTTAACAGTTAGATACTTAACCGGAGGTGGAACCTCAGCCAATGTCCCAGCTAATTCATTAACTACATTATCTAATCCTAATATTGTAGAATTTGCTAATTTTTCCGCAACTAATATTCAACAAGGTTCTATAGATTATCAAGCAGCGTTTGATTCATTAGCTGTAACAAATCCCAATGCAGCCTCAGGCGGGGGTGATGGGGATTCAACTGAAGAATTAAGACAAAACATTATATCTAGTTATGGTACTCAAATGAGAAATGTAACATTAGATGATTATTTAGTCCGTACCCTATCTATGCCTTCTGAATACGGGAAAGTAGCTAAGGCATACATTGAAAATTCTAAAGTATCTACTGAAAATAATAGTGTTTTAGATTTATATGTTTTAGGGTTTGATCTAAATAAAAAATTAGTAGCACCAACAGATGCTTTAAAGAAAAATATTAGAACATACCTTTCACAATATAAAATAATAGGTGATTCTGTTAGAATTAAAGAAGCATTCCCAATTAATATAGGGATTGACTTTGAAATTATAGCTTTACCTAATTTTAATAGTAATGAAGTATTAAGAAATTGTATCATAACATTACAAAACTATTTTAATATAGATGAATGGCAGGTTAATGAACCTATTATTTTAAGAGATGTGTATGCTCAATTAGATAATGTTCAAGGTGTTCAAACTGTAAAATATATAAACTTTACTAATAAAACTGGTGGTTCTTATTCAAACTACAAATATGATGTAGTAGGTGCAATGATTAATAACGTGATTTACCCTTCAATAGATCCTATGGTATTTGAAGTAAAATATCCAAATAGTGATATTACTGGTAAAGTAGTAAACTTATAACATTATGGCAGTATACAAACTCTTCCCAGAAAAAGATAATACATTATATTCAATGTATCAATCTATGAATACTGGGATCGATCCAATTAATCAAATTTCAAATTTAAATTTTGCTATTGGTAGTCAACCTTCAGTAGCAAGAGTATTAACCCAATTTTCTACATCAGAAATTATAAATGTTATAGATAATAAAATTGCAGAAAATACTTTTGATGTTTATTTAAAATCTTTTATAGCAACAGCACAGGGCATAAATGAAGATGCAGATTTATATATATTCCCTGTATCTGAATCTTGGAATAATGGGACTGGTACTTATTTAGATCAACCTATTACAACTGATGGATCTTCATGGGATAGTCCTGTATTAGGGGGTGGGACCCGGTGGGCAGTTGGAGATACTATAATTTCTACTAGTTCTTATAACCCTACATATTCTGTTCAAGGGGGAGGTAATTGGTACATATCCTCTTCTGCTAATTCTTCTTTACCCAAAATAAAATATCCTTATTCTCAATCATTTGGGATGAGATCAGATAAAGATTTATCTATTAAAGTAAGTGAAACTGTCCATGATTGGTATAGTGGTTCAATTACAAATAGTGGTTTTATTTTAAAATGGGAAAATGCTATTGAGTTTAATACCAATAAACAAATACAACCTGTATTACAATATTATAGTATAGATACAAATACAATTTATCCCCCTCAATTAGAATTTAGATGGGATGATTGGGTTTATTCTACTTCTTCAGCTATTAATACTTTATCAGGTTCAAATTTATATATTAACTTAGATGAAAACCCAGGTATATTCTATGCTGAAAGTGTAAATAAATTTAGATTAAATGTCAGGGAAGAATATCCTAAACGTGTATTCCAAACTTCTTCTATTTATACTACACAACATTATTTACCTACTTCTTCATACTATGCTATAAAAGATTTAGATACTAATGAGTATGTAGTTGATTTTGATACTACTTATACTAAAATTAGTGCCGATGAATCATCAAACTATTTTAATATTTATATGAATGGTTTAGAACCTGAAAGATACTATAAAATCTTAATACAAGTAGATAATGGGTATAATAAAGAAGTATATGATAATGATTACTATTTTAAAATAGTTAATGGGTAATGAAACAAAAAATAAACTTAAATAAACAAGTATTTAGTAAAACCCAATATCCAAGGGTTATTAATACTGAATTTACTCAACTTACCCCAACCGAGATTGAACCAGTAGCTACTCAAGATGTTTCAGTTAGTGAGTTTTTTATTTTATATGATAAATTATTTTTTGAAATTCCTAAAACTGGAAACAATTCCCACGAAACTTTAATTACTACAAGTACAGATTATGTTGGGTATAATTTATTAACTACTGAAATAGAAGCTTTACAACAAGAAATTTCAGAATTAAGAAGACAATTACTTGAAGAAAGGAATAGTGCTCTTAATACTATTGCTGATGTGTTGGATGAAGCAGGACTAAACCTCCCAGAACTTCCTGAAATTCCAAACATTGAAGTTCCTAGTGAATTTAGTATTAATACTAGTGGTTTAGATGCTGATAGTTTATCTGAATCTTTAACCCCTGAAGAAGAACAAACTCGTAGAGAAAGAAGAAAAGAACGAAGAGCTCAACGTAAAGAAGATAGACAAAAACGTAGAGAAGGACGTAGAGAAGAACGTAGAGAAAATAGAGAAGAACGTAGAGAAAAAATTAAATCATTTATTGACGAAAGAAGAAATAAATAATTATGGCTAATTCAATAGTATCATCTATAGATCCAAATTTTCTTTTATTAGATACCTACAGTGTATCTGATGAAAATCTTATCGCTAACCAAGAGGTTACTTCTACTTTTAACCCTGAAACAGACTATGTTGAGTATTATATATATGGTTTAAATAATTCATTATTGTACCCTTCTTTAGAAGATGGTACGCTCCCATATTTATTATATTCTTTACTAGATAATGATGTTTATGTTGATCCTTCTGCAGATTTACAAACTTATGGGTTTAATGAAGGTGGATATAATACAATATATAATCTTTATTCTAATAGGTTAAATTCCTCATTTACGTCCCAATATTTTATTTCCGAAATATCTTCGGATAGGACAGAAATTAGATTAGACTCAAATGATATAGATGATGCTGATATTATTTCATCTGTAAATGCTTTCATTTCAGAAAGATCTGAAGATGAATACTTCCCAGATTTTTTACTTAATTTTGGTTCTAATAGAACTGTAATTGCTAATAATATTATTTTAGATGGTAATACAGTTTTAATTAAATTATATGACCCTTTACCACCTCAATTTAGAGTTAAATCTACATTATGGATAGTTGAAGAAATCGCTTCTCCATTAGCTTATAATGTAACCTTTGAAGAACAAATTTTAGAGGAAGAAGATACTTCAATTCGGTTAAAAGGTCCTAATTTAAATTTAGATTTAAAAGACCAAATTAATAATAGTACTGAAGCTGTTTCTTTAAGTGATTTAGATTCCTCACCTTTAACAGGTTCTTATCAACAACTTCAAAGTTTATTCAATGAAGAGGGTATTCAAATTAATGTAGATTATACAGAATACTCTAATTTTGTTAATTTTTCATCAATTAAATCTAGAATTGAAAACTTTGAATATAAACTACAACTAATAGAATCTTATAGAGACTTTGCTAATGAAGGTTCAAATGTCCCGGGAACAGGAGCTGTATTTGGATCTAAAGGACTTTATGATGAGTTAATAAATGATACAATTACAAACTTTGATGGGTATGAATATTTTTTATATTTTACAAGTGGTTCAAAATCTTGGCCTAAATCAAATACAGAACCCCCATTCCAAAATTTAGCGACTGCAGATGCAAGTGCTATCTCTTGGTATAACGAACAAATTACCTCAGCTTCATCCTATGATGAATTAAACCAAGATAATTTATTTTATGACATACCTGAATATTTAAGAAATGATTCTCAAAATCAACAATATATAGATTTTGTTGAAATGATAGGTCAACATTTTGATAATATTTGGATTTATTTAAAAGATATATCTAACAAATATAATGCTGATAATAGGATAGATGCTGGTATTTCTAAAGATTTAATCTCACAAGCATTAAGAGATTTTAGTTTAAAAATTTATCAAAATAATTTCTCTTCGGATGATATTTTTTCTTCATTTTTAGGTTTAACTCCTTCTGGTAGTTTATTTCCATTCCCTAATATAACAGGTAGTTTACCTACACCAAATGGTTTTGAATATGTTGATACATTAATTTCTTCTTCTACGGACGCGGTTCCATTGGATGATGTTAATAAGCGTATTTACAAACGTTTATACCACAATTTACCGTATTTGCTTAAGTCTAAAGGTACTATAGCTGGTATTAAAACGTTACTTAATATATATGGTATTCCTGATACTATTCTTCAAATTAATGAATTTGGAGGTAAAGATAAGGTTAATGAAAATAATTGGGATCATTGGCAGCATAAATATAACTATGAATTCCAAACTGGGAATGGGGGGTATGTTGAGTCTGAATGGGAATTATCTAGTGAGTGGGGAATAGATCACCCACAAACTATTCAATTTAGATTTAAAACCCCAAATCTAGATTCAGCACTAACTTACCGTTCTCAAAGTCTTTGGACTTTAGATACTGATACTCACATAGTCCTAGAATATACAGGTTCAGGAAATACAAAGGGTTCATTTGATGGGTCTATTCCTGATCCTTATAAAGAATATGCTACTTTAAAATTTATACCTAATTCTACTATAAACCCAACAATATCAGCAAGTATCTATCTTCCATTTTTTGATGGGGAGTGGTGGTCTGTAATGGCTACTTTTGATGGGGGAACTGCTTCTTTATATGCTGCTGATAATTTATACAATGGGACTACAGGGACAGAAATAGGATATTATGGCTCAGGTTCAGTAATAGGGGTAGATCCTACTTCATGGGGTAGTGGCGTATCATCTAATTTTGCTTACCCAACTGCTAACTTTCCTACCCATCCTAAATTTAGTGGGTCTTTACAGGAAATTAGATATTATAATACAGTAATTTCTAAAAGTAGATTTGAAGACTATACAATGAATCCTCATTCTTTTGAGGGAAATTCTATAGAAAGTGGTTCTTTAGATGAATCACCTAATCAACTAGCATTTAGAGCTAGTTTAGGAGGGGAACTATATACAGGTTCTAACTCTATTCATCCTAAAGTTACAGGATCTTGGACGCATGTTCCTTCTTTTTCTTCAGGGGAATCAACTTTCTTAATATATGGTGATGGTCATCAATTTGGGGTTAATAGGGAATATATTTTCTTTGATCAATTCCCTGTTGGTATCAAAAATAGAGTAAATGATAAAATTCGTCCTGTAGATTTATCTTTACCTACTTATGATAAAACTCAAGGAGCTCTAATTCCAAATGCTAATACTCTTTCTAACCAACAAAGTATCCAACAGGATAAAACCAAAAATGATATTTACACTAATAACCTTAATTTATTAGAAGTAACATTTTCCCCTCAAAATGAATTAAATGATGATATTATATCTCAATTAGGTTATTTTAATATGGGGAATTTAATAGGTGATCCTAGAGATATATCTTCAAGAAATCAATCGTACCCCGAATTAGATAAATTAAGACAAGATTATTTTTTAAAATATGCTCATGAAAATTACGACTTTAATGATTATGTAAGATTAATTAAATTCTTTGACAATTCATTATTTAAAATGATCAAAGATTTTGTACCTGCAAGGACATCATTAGCTTCTGGTATTACAATTAAACCACATATTTTAGAAAGACAAAAATACCCATTACCCCAAGCATACTGGGAAGATTTAACTTTAACAGGTTCTACAAAATCATTTCCTTTAGATTATAATACAGGTTCATTACAAGTAACTAGTGGTGGTAATGGTGGTAGTTTTAATACAACTACGGCAATATCAGCTTCACTAACCTCAGGAGGATCAGGATACTTTTCCCCAGCATCTAATTATTCTGTAACTGCCGTAGGTGGTGGTGGTAGTGGGTTAGTAATATCAATTGATAGTATAGATGAAAGTTCTATAGTTAGAGCTAATGAATCACTTTTAACTTCAATTACCCAAACTTCTAATAATTACGCTCCAGGACTTAATACAGGGTTTACAGCAACTACCTCTCTTTCAGGGATAACAGTTCAATTACAGATAATTATAGGGGGTGGGGGTTCTCCTGTTTTATTATATGTAGTTACTGACACATCACCTGGGGTAGAGGTAGGAGATACATTAACTGTTCCAAAAGCTGTATTAGGGGGAACCCAAGATCTTATAATAACTTTACAAGCAAGTGATTTAACAAATGCTGGTGGACCTATTAATGGTATTACTTTAGTAGAGGGTGGTAGTGGGTATACTTCGTTACCAACCCTAACTATAAATGGTAACCCAGGATCAGGGGCTGAAATTGATTTATCACTTATTTCAAAACAAAACTGGAAAGGCAATAATAACACTCCAGTAGGAGTTATTGACTTTGTTCAAAGTGATAACAGAGAATTTATTAATGGTGAATTAAGTGGTTCTACTATTACCATTACTACTGGTGATTTATCTAACCCTACAGTATCTCAAGACTTCTTATTTACTACTAGTAGTTCAGGAATTGAAACAGCAGATATTGGGTTTAGATTTCAAACAAACCCAAGCTATCAATTAGAATTAGAAACTACAAATACTTCAGGGGTTACAGGTGGGTTCCAAATTACAGATGTTAAAAATATTAATTATGTCTATTATACTTCCCCTGATATTAAACCTGGTAGTAGCTTTAAAGCAGGTTTAACTGTTAACAGTTTTTCTTTAAATAATAAACAACTATTAACTCCTAATTTATCTGCTTTTAATTTTAAAAATATATCACCTTTTAACATTACAGCTAGTATTTATGAAAATACTATTGATGAAAGGGGTAATTTAGTAGTAAGTAATAATGCTGTAGATATTAGACCTGGAACCCTTTATCAAGATTTAGATTATTCATACAACATAACAACACCAGTAAATTTTGAAGCTGTAATATCTGAGAGTGCAACAAAAGCAAGTGTTCCAGATTCAAACTATTCAACTGAAAGAATTACTTTACCTCGTTATGGAGGTAGTAAAAGTATTTCAAGTGGTTCTAATTTAAATTCTATTATAGGTGGTTTAGGTGCTTTACCTAATGTAGAACAATTAAATACAGCTATTTATAGTATAAACTTTGGTGGTGGTACATCTCCTGAAATTTTAGGATTAGGTGGTACTAGTTTAAGTGATATTTTATTAGTAGGTGATAGTAAAGAAAATATAACAACAATACCACAATCTGATCCTAACTATTTAAGCATTCTTGATACTTCTTTAGAACCTGGTGATATTATCTCCTTTTATCAATATGGTAACAGTTCAGCTGATATCCCACAAACTTTAGAAGTAGTATCCACAGATGTATCAGCTCCTCCTATTTCATCATATATAATTCCTTCAACAGATCTCATTACAAGAGCAATCTTTACATCTTCTATCTCAAGCGGTAACCCAGGAATTGATTTCGTCCCCTATAATAATATTAGCAAAGGAGTTTATACAATTATCAAAAATTCAGATGGGAACTATGAAACCAATAATTTTTTGCAATATAATATTTTTACTTCAAAGTTTATAACTAAATTTAGCGCTTCTCCTAATAGTTGGTATGTTAGTGTGTATAATACTTTAAATTCCCCAGTAACGTATGATGGTTCAAACGCCACAGAAGCTTTTCAATTTACTACTACTTCTTCTAAACCTGAAGATCCTTTAGGGTTTTATGGGGTAGCTAAAATTACAGGTGTGTTAAATGATACTGTAAATAATAAATATGGAGTATTTTTAGATAGAGATTTAATTGATATTAATGACCGCAATATTGGTGGGGCTAATTTACTCCCAGGTGATTTAGGTATTTTAATTTGGCAATCCCCAGGAAACAGTATCATAGTTAAAGACAGCACCCTCTCAGGACTCGGCGCCAGTTTAGCACATTCTAAATTTGCACCTAAAGAACTAACTGAAAACTTAGATTACATTAGTAGGAATTATACCAATAAATCATAATTAAACTTGGAATAAAAATAAAATTTACATATATTTATAAATTGACGAACAAACTATAAAACAATGGGATATTTAAATAATTCGGTAGTAACAGTAGATGCTATCTTAACTAAAAAAGGTAGAGAGCTATTAGCTAAAAGCGATGGTTCTTTCAGAATTACTCAGTTTGCCTTAGCTGATGATGAAATTGATTATACACTCTATAATCCAACTCACCCCTCGGGTTCAGCCTATTATGGTGAGGCATTAGAAAATATGCCTTTATTAGAAGCATTTCCTAACGAAACGCAAATTATGAAATACAAGTTGGTAACTTTACCACGTGGTACTTCTAAAATGCCTGTATTAGATTTAGGTTATGGTGCTATTACTTTAAAACAAGGTGCTTCATTATCAATTACCCCACAAACATTAAACTATATAGGTGGTAATCAAACATTCGAAACCTCAGGCTATACAGCTGTTATTTCAGATGTTCGTCTATTTAACACATTTAATGGAGTAGGTATTAATACAGCAGCAGCAGAAGCTGCTAATTCAACAACTACTATTGGTACTAACGTATCTAAAACAGTTGTTGGTACTACTATTAACCTAACAGCTACTACAGTTAACACGTTATTTGGAAAAAATACTCAATTACAAGCTACTTTAACAGTAATTGGTAGAGATTCAGGTGCTAGATTAACTATCCCAGTAACTATTAATAAAGTACAGTAATTATGTCATTTAAAAGATTAGACCCACAAGATTTTGTAGTATCGGCTGATAGTATTACAAGTACTTTATGGAGCGGTTTTAAACCTACTTTAACAACTTTTTTTACATCATCTACCCAACCTACTTCGGTATCTGGAGATTATTATTTAGAAATATATCAAACAGCCTCCGACGTTACTGGAGCAGCTGTTCAATTTGATATAGCTTATGGTAACAAGTATGGTAGCGGTTCAATTCCATTCAACCCAACCCCAGGGTTAGAAGGTAAATCACCTACATCTACTATCTATGGTCAATATAGAACCATGGTATTAGGAGATGAAAACACAGATTTTACTTTTGGAGATTTTACTTCAGATCAGTTTGTTGCTGTACCTATTGAAAGAGCAAGATATAAAGAATCTTTATTCCCTGGATCTTTAAATTTAACCCTTTCAGGTTCTGAAGGTGAAGTTCAAATTACTGATAATTCTAAAGATGTAGCTTCAATTACATTTGTAGATGCTGGTAGAAAATTTGAATTAGTATCAGGTTCGAACGGTTCAGCCTACTCAGGAACAGGTTACACCCCTGATTCAGGTTCATATGGTTGGATGCTTCCTGATATTGGTGTCTTATTATTAAATCCATCTGCTGTATCTCATAGTATTGGTTTAGATTTTACTTCTTCTTGGGTTAATACAGCGAATGGTGAAGTAAATGCTAATACATTTGATACTTTTGTTTTAGGTGAATCATTCCAAATGAATTCTCAAGAAACAATTACATCTGATTTTGTATTCGTTAGAGCAAGAAATGCTGAATTTAACTATTCAGAAAACCCATCTTATATCTCAGGATCAACTGGTGCAGTGTTGTATGATGAGTTTATCAATTCACCACAATCTTATATTACTACAGTAGGAATGTATAATGATAATAATGATTTGTTAGCGGTAGCTAAATTATCAAAACCATTACTTAAAGATTTTACTAAAGAGACATTAGTTAGAGTTAAGTTAGACTTTTAAAATGAATGAGTGCATTCAAACAACTTTTAGCATCCGATATTATAACTTCTCCATTTGAGGTAAATAAAAATTTTTCTTTTATTGTCCGAAATGGGAATATTATAGGCTATGGATCTGCTGTTTATGGGAGTAATATATATGGTCGTACTCCTATTTCAGAATCAAACTTAAATATAGATCGTTTTATAGGAGTTAAAGGTAATTTTTTAAATAATCGTTCAACTACCGGTATAGCTAACACAGAATATCAGGTACTTATTTATGATTCTATTAAAGAATTATATTATACCAATTATTTAGGATCATCTTTAGGTTCTACTGCTGCTACATCTTCAATTCTTCCTGGATCTGACCCTTCAGGAGATACACTTATAGGTAAACCCCAAACTACTAATTATTATAATTATTTAGGTACAGATTTAACAATTCCAAGATTTATTCCTACAGGTAGTGGTGATATAATAGGGGTTATTTCAATCCCTTCAAAACTATTTGGTGACCAACTTACTCCAGGCTCTATTAAAATAACTTCAGGTAGTTTTACTTTACTTGATGATGGTGAAGGTACCATATATGTTGAACATGGGGGTGTTGGGTTTAATTATGGTAATGTAATATACGAACATGGTATAATAACTCTAACTAATTCAGGTTCATATTCTAATGGTGATGGTTCAGGACCTTCTACTTTTGAGGGTTATGGTTTTGAAGTTTATGGAGATGTTGGTGGTGAGTATGGGGGAGATGGTAATATTATTACTGTTCCTGAAATTTCAACATTCATTGATAGTGATATAATTGTAGAATTTTCTTCTTCTTACACTATACTAGAAACCCAATATAAAACTACCATTAGAGAAAATGAATTTAATTTTTCTTTAAACCCTTCATTAATGTCAGGAAGTGAAGGAAATTTATATCCCTATACTTCTGGGTCTTATTTTAGTCCTTATGTAACTACTGTAGGTTTATACAGTGATGATCAAGAGTTATTAGCAATAGGGAAACTATCTCAACCATTACCAACTTCAAGAACAACAGATACTAACATATTTATCAATATAGATAGATAATACTATGGCTAAACAACTCAAAAATATATTCAACCCATCAGTAGATGAAGTACAACAAACATTTACTATTAATGCTTGGCATGTTTCCCAATCCGTAGATGCTTTTACAGGGGTTGATGACTATGACATTGAAATAAGTGGTAGTCTAACCCTTTCAGGTTCAGCTTTTTGGAGTGGTTCTGAGGACGCAAATGGGATTTCTATAGAAAATATTGTAATAGATACTAATAATGGAAAATTATATAGAACAGGTTCTATTACAGGTGTAGCAGGTCCTACAGGCCCCGCAGGTCCTACAGGTCCTGTTGGTCCGGCTTCAACTGTAGCAGGTCCTACAGGCCCCGCAGGTCCTACAGGTCCTGTTGGTCCGGCTTCA
>JAAHTG010001154.1_pt1 | contig 19171 bp, 18 predicted proteins | sample 6116081 | NCBI WGS metagenome assembly JAAHTG01 (sample SAMN13939989, study PRJNA603662) | sponge metagenome | isolation source: marine sponge | host: Mycale hentscheli | place: New Zealand | collected 2005 | reverse complement strand
TACCTTGTGATTCTTGCAATTCTTTTAATTCTTCTTTTGTAATTTTTGACATTTTTATTATTTTATGATTAAGATATAAATATACTAATTTTTACATTTACATTCTTGCTTTAATAAATCTACTTCTGCTTTTAGTTCTTGTATAGCACCTACTAATAATGGCACTAACTTTGATTGGTCGATACCTTGATAATCTGGCACTTCTCTTGTACCCATTACCTTTTCAGTTACTAATACCTTTTCAGTCCATTCTTCTTTAGCTTCTGTTACAAGCACTTCTTCAGTATATGCTTCTACAGCTTCTACAACTACATTTCCTTCATCATCTAATTCTTCTTCTATAGCAGGATGTTCTACAGTTTCATAAACTGCTTCTTCAGCAGGATGAACAACATCTTCATAAACATCAGGACTCACTTCGTATTCTTCAGTACGCATACCATCCTTTTCTCCTGTGATAGCTTCAGGTACTATTTCTTGTACTTCGTGAGCTAAGAATCCATCTACTGTTTTATCTGCATCTGCTATAAAATTAAATCTACTTGGTTTTAATTGACTTACTCTATCTAAAGCACCAGTCATTTCTACTACATTTTCTTTTAATCTATAATCAGAAGATGTGTTATAAGAGGTTGAAGAGCCAGTAACATTAATACCACCTACTACTACTCCATCATTTACCATTCTAGCCAAAATACCATCTGACCCTCTTCTATTAAGATAAAGAACATAATCGTCAACTCTAGTAAGATGCAAAGTACCTTGTGGGTAAAGTACAAAACCATCTTGTGTTGCAGGAGCTATTGAATTAGTACCAATTAAAACATCCCCCCCAGATGTTATACGCATTCTTTCTGTTAAAGTAGTGTCAGTAGTTGCGTTACGAGTACTAAATGCTAAATCTCCAACACCTTGTCCACCTCCATTTTGGAGAAGTGATTTTATAGCAGCTTGAGGAGTATAAGTTCCACTATCATTTGGAGCAGCAAACAATATTGTACCACCTGCGTTTAGTGCATTTGCTGTATCACTAATCTGTAAAGTTCCTTTTGAATTTCCAGTATCATTTATATTAGCAGTTGCTTGTGCTAATCCCCGTATTTCTGTTTGTACTCGTGGCGAATCAGTTCCTATTCCTACGTTTCCACCTGTACCCATTAAAACAAGTGGCTGGGCGGTTGAATCAGTGTTTATCCACGCACCATAAGGAGAAACATTAGCAACTCCCATAAGTAAATGAGCAGTTGAAGTTCCTTGTATATCTACAATAGCATCTGAGGGTGTGTTAGAAGCAGCAGTACTTGTTCCTAAAACAGTTAGCTTACTTGTAGGTGTGTCATCTCCAATTCCTACGTTTCCTCCATTGAAATATGAATTTCCTTGTGCATTTATTCTAACACTTAATGTTCCATCACCTGAATTACCATAATATAAATATAAATTAGCCGCATCTGCAGAGCCTCCTGGTATTAATTGAAATCTGTTTTTACCACCATCAACTGTTGTAGTTCTAAATAATACTTGTCCATTTACTTGAAGCGGTTGTAAAGGCAAATCAGTTCCTATTCCTACGTTTCCTCCTAATGGAGCAAAAACAATAGGTGTATCTGATTGCGCACCAGCTGTTGAAGTAGCATAAACTTGAGTACTAAAATATGTTCCAAAATCTTGATTTAATAATACTCTATTAGAACTGGTTGCTACTCTTGGTGCTTTAAATATAAAACCACTTGGATAACCTGTTGTAGCTTCTGATAAAACAGCAAATTGAGCATCAAAATTAGCAGTTCCAGATACATCAGTTCCACCAACTTGTAATTCAAAATCAATATCGCTTGTTCCTATTCCTACGTTTCCATTATTAGCAACAAGCATTCTTATACTACCTGCACTTGTAACTTGTAAAGGAACGCCAGAACCATCTTGCTGAACTACTAAAGAATAATTTGATGAATTATCATATACAAATGTTCTTATATTAGATTGTGCAGCGAAACCTATTGCTACATTACCTGCAAAAGTTGCGTTCTGTGATGAATCTAAAGTTAAGGCAGTATCTCCCGAATGAGTACCAAACCTTAATAAATCAGCAACACCTCCATCGTCTCCATAAGTTCCAATAAAAGTACCATTAGAAAAATGACCTATATTTAAATAACCATCTCCTGCTGTACCTGTAGATAATTTAATTTGATTACTCGCTAAAGACACTTCAACTTGACCTGTAAAAGTTGCTGAATCTGCGTTTACAGTTCCTGTTATATCAACTCCTGTACTTATTGTACTTAATTTTTGGTTTCCACCGTGATATAATCTAACATAGTTATTTGCATCTGTAGCAATAGCTGTTTTTGTAGAACTACCTAAATTAAAAAATGATGACTCTAATCTTATATGGCTATCTGATATAATAGCTTCCCCTTGTCCTGCTTGAGCAGCAGAATCGTAATAAATCTGAAAATCATTTGAATCTCCTAATCTTATTCTTTTATCGTCTGAAAAATTTAAGTTTCCTGCTATAACAGAATCCCCTGTCGTTGCATTTACTGTAAATTTGTTTGTGTTGATTGCTAAATCTCCTGCAAAGGCAGTATTTCCACTTGCAGCAGCTACTGTAAATTTATCTGTATTTACTGCAAAGTCTCCTGCAAATGCAGTATTTCCTGTTGATGCTTGAGTTGTAAATTTATCTGTGTTTATAGCAAAATCCCCTTGAGCATTTAAGTTACCTGTTGTACTTAAAGTTCCTGATACTGTTATTAAATTACCTCCTGTTTCTCTTATTATAGAATCTCCTATAATGTTTGAAGCAGTAAATCTTGGTATATTGCCATCATTTGCATCTCCTGTTCCTGTTCCATCAATTTGAGTATGGTCTAATTTAGTCCATTCATTATTTGCTCCTGCAATAACCCAATCGCCAACACTCCAATTCGATATGCCATTTAAAGTATGTAATCCCCCAACATTTACAACATAATAATGACCTTGAGTTATAAAAGGGCTATTGTCTATTGTATAAGCCTCCCCACTAACCATTATATCATTATCTAAAGAAAGAGTTGTATCACTATCTACGTTAGATACTAAAGCATTTTGCCCATCTACTTGATTTATAACTTGGTCGCCTACTGTTACTGTTGTTAAAAAACTTGCAGAACTATCTACCAATTTATTAGCAGTTGTTGATGTAGTTGTTCCAGATGTTGCTTCTCCACCTCCAGATGATAAACTTGGATTATTATTAGTAGCATCCCAACTTCCCATAAATCGTAAGCCTCCCGCTAAGCCATTTATTTGCGATTGTAGTTTACCTATACCTTGAACGATAGAATCTGTTGCTAAAACGCTTGAAGCAGCAGGAGTAGGCAAACCTGTTAAAACTTTGCTTGTTACTGAGTTATTATCTAAAGTAATTGATGCACTTACGTTTGATGTTCCATCTACTCCTGTAATAGTTGCAGATGCTTGTCCTGTTACTGATAAATCTCTTGCAGTTTCCCAAGCAGTTGCCGTATCTGCATTCCCTGTTAGGTCTCCTGTAACGTTTCCTGTTACGTTGCCTATTACTGCACCTGTGTGAGTTCCTGCTGAATTACCTGTTAAATCGCCTGTAACATCTCCTGTAACATTACCTGTTAAATTTCCTGTTACATTCCCTACTAAATTTGTTGAGATTGAACTTGGTAAACCTATTTGTATTTGTTGACCTGAACCTGATGTTTCTATTTCATTTGTTGTTCCAATTACACTTAAAGTTTCAGAATTTAAAACTACTGCTCCACTACCTGAATCTGTTGAGAAATCTAAATCGCTTGCATTGTTTAAACCTTTTACGTAAGCAGTTGTCGCAACCTTTGTTGAGTCATCGCTTGAGGATTGAGTTGTTGCAGTAACTCCATTTGCTAATACTGAGGTAGATGTTACATTTCCTGTTAAATCTCCAACTACATCGCCTGTTAAATTGCCTGTTACGTTACCAACTAAATTAGTATTAATAGTTGATGGTAAACCAATTGTAACGCTTTGCCCACTTACAACACTATCAATTTCGTTTGTTGTTCCTAAGATGCTTAAAGATTGAGTATTTAAGTTAACATCTCCTGTATTTGTTCCATCTGTTATATCTAAATCACTTGCAGCATCTAAAGTATCTACGTAAGATGTTGTAGCTATTTTTGTAGAATTATCTCCTGCAGTTTGTGTAATAGCAGTTGAATTGTCAGGTAAATTAACACCTGTTGAATCTAAAGAAAATGTTATTGTTTGCCCAGAAGCTACTGTTGTTATTTCGTTAGTTGTTCCCCCTATTGCAAATATTTGAGAATCTAAATCTATTTGTCCAGAACCTGTATCTCCTGTAAAATCTAAATCTTCAATAGTAATTTGAGCAGCAACGTAATCAATTATTGCAGCAGTCGTTGGTATTGTTGTATCGTTGTCATTATTTCCAATGCCATCTGCAGCATCTACAAATTTGCTTATAATAATATTCTCGCCTGTATCTTTTAATGAGCCAAATTCTAATATAGAAGTTACTTTAAAATCTCCAACAGTATTAGCATATAAACCTGATTGATTTCCTGTACCATCGGTTAATTCTTTTAATGTAGCAGTTAATGCAGTATTATCAATTGTCTTTATAAGACCTGGATAAGTTTCTGATATTTTAGTATTAAATAGAGTTGCCATAATTAATTTTTATTTTTTTTTTCTTTCTTTAAAAACATTTTCAGTTTTTTTACATTTTTTTCTTTTGGTTTATATCTCATAATACCCACCCATTAAATATTGCATCTTGCGATGGGTCAATATCATCATTACTATTTGAATAATATTCAGGAAATAAATTTTGATTAAAATTCATATAATCAATAAATCTTCTTGTATAATATTCAGCATATTCTCTTGCTTTAGCAACTAAATAATCTAATTCTTCTTTTGATGCAGATTCACTATTTTCAGAAGTATGTTTGAATACTCCTCCGTTTTTAATTTGATAAGCTGCAAAAGGAATATAATCTACTTGTGCATACCATATTAACATAGGTTGTATATGTGTTACCATTAAATTATAATAATTTGGATTCGCCGCTTCTGTTAAAGTACCTGCAGTAATTAATTCTTCAAATTTTTGATATAATTCTGTTCCTAAAAAATTTTGTATATGTATAGTTTGAGATATTTTAATAAAATAGATAAATTTATTAGTATCTACATTTCCATCAATGATTGAATTTCTAACTAAATCTGTTCTATTTATAAATAGTGGTGTTGCCATAATTATTTATTTTTTGGATATGCTCCTCTTCCTTTTTGTCTATCTGTTGCTATTGCTGCTTTTTTACTTCCTCTTGGTGTTTTTAAATAACTTTTAGGAATTGTTTTTGTTTTTTTATAATTACCTAAATTTTCGCTTACTTCTGTATTTGAATCTAATCTATAAAGAACTCTTTTCCATTTATGTTGACAATAAATCCCTCCTTTTAATTCAAAAATATTATAAGGTAAATTAGGCTCGTGTCTAAATTCAGCATTTACTTGTGAATCATTTTCAAATGGATAACTTGCTCTATCTATATCTTCTATTCTCCAAACTAAACCACTATCAGATAACCTCATCATTTCTCTACAAAATGGTCTTGATTCTCCAGATTTTTGCATACCTCTTGCATATTTATATCTTATTTTATATAAACCATTTTTACTATCTAATTGACTAAATGCTGAGCCATCTCTAACACTACCAACATTATCTTCTGTTGCAGTTTTTAATCCCAAAATGTCTTTAATTTTACTTAATGTTGATTTTTTTTCTTTAATTAAATAATTAGCCCAATCTTCATTACTATATTCAGATTCCTCATCTAATTCATCTACCAAAACATAATCATTACTCATTTTAGTAGCACTATTACTTAAAGTTCCTAAAACAACTTCTACTTCTTTTTCAGACAATTCTTCTTTAGCTTTTACACAATTAGGTCTTCTTTTTCCATCAATCATTTGCCAACCATCTTGTCTATAACCATCCCAACAAGGAGATTTTTTTAAACTTTCGTGATTTTCACAAGGCATATACCAAATTTCCCCACCTACTTCGTGTTCGTGTGAACCTCCGCAACCTTGTTCCTCTGCTATTTTTTCTGCTTCCTCTTTTGTTTTATATGCTCTTTTACCATCAATTATTTTAAGACTAAACTTTTCCATTTCAACTCCTGTTTCTTCTTCTATATCTTCTTTGTCTTGAATAGAAGTATCTACCTCGGTAAATTCTAATGGTTGTAAAGTAATAAAATATAAGTTTAAAGAAATATCATTATAGGCAAGTAATTTATCAAAACAACCTATTAAAAGTTCTTGGAATGGTCTTATAACCGTATTATCCATTAATAAAGATGCCGTTTTTATCTCATCTGCATTATTTCCTAAACCTGAATTATCTTTTATACCTAACAACATTGGAGAAACAATTCTATGCGCTACTAAGATTTTACTTTGACTTTCAGTAGATAGGAATTGATATTGATTATGAGCATCATTTAACTGAACAGGTGTTATTTCTGCTTGACTATCTTTATTATCATTAAAAGCAAGTATAAATTTACCTGCATTAGAACTACCTGAAAATTTTTGTGCTATACGTTGCTCTATTAATTCTCTTTGTTCTTGGTTAGGTGTTCCATTGTTAAAATTAATTAACATACTTGGTGCTAAACCATTCATTATATTATTTAAATGGTAATTAGATATTTCTTCTTCTAATTCTGCATATTGTAATCCTCCTTGATAATCTACAGGAGAATAGTAATAAAATCCTGCTTTATATGGTTTTATATAATATATTTCTATATTTTCTTTACTTGTTCCAAATGCAGGTATTCTTAATGGTTTATCCGATGGTTTTATAGTTGTCCAATCATTCCAATAATAATATCCTTCAATATCTCCATCTTCGTTTGCCTTTTCTGCTCTTAATGTTTCAATAGGAAAGTGTTCACATATAGATATTTCCGTTCTTGCCTTATTATAAATTACCTGAATAGCAGCTTGACCCATTAATTTTAAGTCATAACACACCTTTTGAACCATTTCAGGCTTTAAAAGTGTTATCATTTTAGCATATTGGTCTGGTTTTTTGCTTGAATCAGTTGCATTTAAGCCTTTTCCGTAGATTTGCTGGCTTATTCCGTTAATACAGGCGTTATTTGTCGGAGAACCATTATAACGGTCTATAAGGAACTGAAAATAGTTATTATCAGCACCATATTGTACCCAATCTCTATTTTTAACCTCTAAAATTTCTGGAGAAGTATAGGTTGCTAAATTAACAAAACTAAACTCTGACCTATTTTTTGCAAATCTCCCTAAACTATCTCTATTTCTATTTTTTTTCATAATTAAAATACCTTATATGTATTGTCAAAGGAATTAAATGTTTTATATACATCCAAATTTAAGTCATAATATTCGTCTTCCATTTGGTCTATTTGTTGGTCTGTACAAAATATTTTATCTCTAAACAAAGTAGTATCTGTTGTTCTATCTACATTCCACAAACTATTATCATTTTCCCATAATTGATAATTAGTATTCCAATAATTATAATCAACATAAAATCTAACATCATAAAAATGTCCTTCAACTAAAACAGGACTAAAGGCTTGATGAAAGGTTAAATAATTTCCAGATATAACTGCGTTATTAATTTCATAAAAAACTGGAATATCTGTACTATCATCTTGAATAGACATAGTAAATTGATTACCATATATTCTTGGTATTACTTTAAATGTTTGAGCAGTACTATTAGTGTTAAATACAATCATTAACTATATAACGTATTAATTAAGTTATTTTGTAGAAATGTAAATGTAAAAAAAAAGCACCCCTAAGGATGCTTAATTTTAAATATATAATATATTATGCAGTTGGGTCAATTGAATCATTATCTATTGGAGTTAATAAATTAACATTGCTTAAAAAATAAGGTGCCGTTTCTTCCATTCCCTCCATTACAATAGTAAATCCAGACAAATCGCCGGGTGCTGAACCTGTTACTGTTGTGCCAGATGTCAATTCCATTCCATTTTCAAAACCACAAAGAAATACATTTCCGTAATAATCTTCTACTGCAACATAGGGTCTTCCAACTGCAACAACTTGCAATTCATTTTGAGTTTCAGCATCTAAATAAGTAAATGTAGCATTTAAAGTTTGAGTATAAAAAGTAGTTCCATTTTCTCTTGAAGAAGTTACTGTTGTTTCTAAATTGGAATTTCCTTTTACATCCCATTTAGTCCAACCTGCAACACTTCCTGTTAATGCGGACACTTTTCCATCCGTAAAAGTTAATCCTGTTAAGCCACCAAAATCAGCAAAATAAATTGTTTTTATTCCACCAAAGGCACTTTTACAAGGTAAACTTCTTCCTGTTGATACTGTACAAGCCATAGTTTTTTAATTTTTTTTATAAATAAGGGTAGATAAGTATTATCCTACCTACCCTAATTTTAGTTAATATTAAGCGTATTCAACGATATCAGATGCAATTCCGAATTGAACTCCAGAAGTAAACCTCATTACCATTCTTACGTTGTTTGAACCATCTAAATCAACCATATCAAGAACTCTTATTTCTTGGTTGTTATTTAGTAATCCTGTTCCAAAATATAAATTTGAAACTTCTGCAGCATACATTTTATTGTCGCTCATTCCTGGACAAACAAAGATTTGAACACCATCTACTGTTAAAGAACCATTATTCCACCATTGTGTTCCTTTGTTGTCAACCCCTGCGTTAGATGTTGCAGCAACAGAGAATCCTCCAAGAGCTTGAACATAAAATTTAGCGACTGAACTTGGAACATAAATTCTAAGTCCATCTTTTCCATATAAAGTATTTGGAATAGCAGCAACAACTTTTTGTAATTCCCCTATTACATTTGCAGCAGTTATAACACCTGCAGCAACTTGTTGACCTGCTGGAATATCTCCTGCAGCAGCAGCAGCAGCAATAAGTTTTTCAAACCCATCAAAAGAATTGTTAGTTCCTGCGGCAGTATCTCCTTTCCAAATGTTTAATTCAGTTGATTGAGAAACTTTTGCAGCAACGTGTGCTATTAAAAAATCAGAGAATTTAGGAGGTAAACCTTGGCTTAATCCATATCCCATTTGTTGGCTTTCCCAATCGTTTACAAAGTCTTTCTTACATAATTGTAAGTTAACTTGTAACTCTGTAGGTTGTATAATTCTTTCAGTCAATGTAATTGTTGATGTAGGGTCAAAATCACAAGATGCAGGCTGAACTAATGCACTTGTATCAAGTTGTTTGATTACTTCTTTGTAACCAATGTTGTCTTTTACTGTGATACCTCCATCATTAATTGTACTCGCAGTTAAAAGCGCAGCAGCTATATATTCTCCTGCAAATTCTCCTGCATAAGTAGTAGTGATATTAACAGTAGTTGCTAAATTTACTTTTTTTAAATTACTCATTTTTTTTATTATTAATTATTATTTATTTATTTAATCTTGCTAAAACTCTATCTAATGCAGTTCCCATTCTATTTTGTGAATATAGAAAACCTTTAATTCTTTTAGATTCTTTACCCTCAGGACTATGTTTAATTGGTTCAGCTGATGGTTGAGACAATTCTTCTTTTACTTTATCATCAACTTCACTAAATTCTTCTTTAATAGTTCTTGATTTAGGTTGTCTTGAAACTTCTTCTTCCATCACAACTTCTTCATCTTCCATTTTGCTTTCTTTATCTCCTTTTAAATCAGCAATAGCATCCTCAAGATTTTTAATTCTTTTTTCCATACCCTCCCAATCTTGAACATCAGCTTCTTTGCCATCATCTTCATAATCATCTTCTTTGTTCTCTAAGTCCTCAGTAATTTCTTCTCCATCTTCTTTTTCTTTTTGTGGAACTTCATCTGATACATCTCTCATATCTCCTATAATTCCTTCTTCCTCAACTACTAATAATCTTGAATCCTCAAGAATATATTCGCCTACAGGCATAGCAACTTTTTCGTCATCTGTTTTGATAAAAATCTCTTTACCTTTTTCAAAAGATTCAGATTCAACGATAGTACCGTTTTCTAATTTCATTTCTTCAAGTTTTACTTCTATGTTTAGAAGTGTCTTGATTTGGTTTAACATTTCAGTAGATTTCATAATTATTTATATAACGTGGTTTAATTTTAATTTTGTATTTTCATATTGTTCTTGTTATAGAACCTATGCCTTGTGCCCATATAGAACCATCACAACATTCTCTTGAATAAGTATTTTCATCAGGACATAAACAAGCTCTTTGACCTCCATTTTGACTACTTCTTGCAGGAATATATCCGGGTGTACCCGGTCCTCTATTTTTTTTTCTATTTATCGGCATTAAGAATATCTTTTATTGTTTCAAGCAGTTTACTATTTTCTATCTCCATTTTTTCTTCTACTGACTCATTTGGACCTTCCATTTTATCAGCAAAATATCCTTCAATACTAAAACCCTTTACTTTATTTGTCTTAACATATTCATTCCAAACTTCATCATTATTTACTTTTACAGTTCCCATCCAAGTTCCAATAGGAACATTCATATTATATAATCTGCTTTTATCTTTTTCTTTATCTTCTACTATCCAAGATTCAACTAATGTTAATCCACTTAATTCGTGTTGATGTTCTAATGTTGAATTATTTTGATTTCCATTTCTTAAATATAATTGTGAAGCTTTTGATATTGTTTCTTTACTAAAGTAAATATAATATTCTTCTTTTCCTGTTTTTCTGTAAATTGGTTTATTTGGTACAAGTAAAGCACCCATTAGTAATTTTTTATCAGCAGATATTTCAGCAAGTTTAATTTCTTTACTTTTTAATGCAACAAAATCTTCTTCTATTGCAGGCGATTCTACTATACTTATTGCTTCAACTCCTGCATCTTCTTGTTCTTCGTCTAAAACTAATTCTATAATTCTCATAATAATAATATAACGTATTAATTTTTTTTATTTGTATTTATATCGTTGCTCCCTCAACAATATTTCTTTCTAATCCTTGTGCAGTTGTAACATCGTTACTTACAACGTATGCTCTTGTTGGTCTGTTTTCTTGACCTCCTATCGCTGATGCTAATTGACTTGAACCTCCTTGACCTATTACATTAAACGCAGGTGGTGCTGATGGCATTGCGGGTGCTCCTCCTCCTCCGCCGCTTACATTTGGTGTTGGCATTGCTCCTTTACCATCTGCTTTAGTAGAGGCTATTTTTTTAATTTGTAAAGCACTAAATGCTCCTGCTAAACCTGCTTGTATAATTGGATATGCAGGAAATAAAGCAGTTATTGGACTCTTTTGTGCCGTTGAATAAGCATTTTGAACACCCTCGATTCCTGAAATAGTTGCTTGGCCTATTGCCATTGCTTTACCTATTTTGCTTCCCCTCCCTGCTAACTCTCCGATTAATGCCATACTTCTTTTAGCAATATCTAATTTAGCTTTAGAAACATCTTCATTAAGTTTAGTTTCAGCATCAGTATCTTTCTTTCTGCCCTCCAATATTTTACCATCCCAATAAGCTACTATTGCTGCTTTTTGTTCTTCTGTTGCATTTAAATCATCAAGTTCTTTTAAGGCTTTCTCTTTATCAAGTATTGCTTTTTCTTCCTCTTTGATAGCATTCTCCTCTGCAACCATTGCCTCAAAATTATCTTTTATTTCTTTAATACCCTCTAATCTTTTTTGTTCATCATCTTTGTCTTTTTGAATTTTTTCTTCTTTCTTCTTATTCTCCTCATCAATTTTAGCTTGTTCTTCTTTTTCTTTTTCTTCTTTTATTCTTTGCTCCTCTCTAACTGCGGTAGTGATTTGAGTTTGTAATAATCTTTGGCTTCTAAGTTTTTTAGTGTCTAAGTTTATTAACTCTGCTTGCATCTTAGCAAGTTTATCTTTGTCTTGGATAGTGTTCTTGCCCTGAGCCATTTCTTTTTCTTGAGCCTCTATTAAAAGAGTTTTAGCATCTATTTCCTTTTGTGTTATTTCTTCTTCTATTTTTTGTGCTTTTCTTAATAAAACAATTCTCTCTGCAGCAGTTTTATTCTCTCTGTCCTCAGCTTGTAATCTTATATCGTTTATTTCTCTATTTGCCTTTGCTCTTTCAACTTGTAAATCTCTTTCAATATGATGTGCTTTTTGTCTTGCTTTTGTAATCTCGTCCATTGCAAGAACTTCCTTTTTAGTTTCTTCTATAAAATCAGTTGCGGCTTCTTTTGCTTCAGTATAAACCTCTTTTACTGTGCCTATTGGGTCAGATATAAATTTTTTAAAACCTTTTTTAAAACTTGCCCAAGCCTGTTGTGGTTTAGTAATAGCATCTATAATACCCTCACCTAAATCAGCGAAAGCATCCATAACATTTTTAACTACTGCACCCATCATTTTTAAACCTCTTTGTAGTTTTTCTTGACCTTCCTCGCTTTGTGTAAATGCTGCAATTAAAGATGTTATAGCAATAACAAAGGCACCAACCCCTGTTGCTAAGAATGCAACTCTCATTGCTTTTAAACCTTTTGTTGCACCCCCTATACTTGTTGCAAAACCTTGAAAAGAACTAATAAGACCCCCTGTTTGTTTGTCTATAATTCCTAATACCCCTCCATAATCTCTTTGTTCTTTTATACTTTCTTTAACTGCTTTGTTTTCTTTTGTTCTTGCTTGTCTTTGTTCACTTATTCTTGTTTTAGTTCTTTTAAGAAATTTCTCCTGTTTTTTTATCTCCTCGTTATATTCTTTTATTCTGTTTAAATCTTTAGGGTCTGTTTTATCTCTTAAATCCTCAATCTTTTCTATTTCTCTTTGAATATCATTGAGTAAGTCTTCTTGTTGTTCTAAAGTAAGATTTATTGCTTCTAATCTTTTTTGAGCTTCTTTAGTTTCAGCGCTTATCTGTATAGCTTTTATTTTCATTTTATTCCCTCTTTAATTTGTTTGTATGCCTCTTTCCAATTTGTTGCAAGTTTATTTTTGCCTTTAGCAATTTTAATGTTTTCTGAATCGCTATCAACATATTTTAAAAGACTAATAATTTCTTTAATCATAATTTTATTTTAAGAACCACTACATTGTTTAGGCCATTCTCCTGTGCCGTTTTCAAATTCAGATTGCCACCAACCCTCTAACAATAATGATGGAGCCGTTGGTGTATAGTTTATTTTATTCCAATAATCATATTTGCTTCCTGTTCCTCCATAACCATATCTTCCTGTAGGTGCAAAAATTGTTAACTCTTTATTTGCATATAATTTGCCAATCGTTTGAGTTCCATTTTGAGAACCAAATGTTATACTTGCCGTATCTGAATAAACTGTAACCAAAGTTCTACTTGAATTTGTTGGGCAAGGCGTTCCTGTTAAGCTATAATATAAACTTAAAGTAAAACTATCTGATTCTAATTCGTTTAATATTTCTATACTGCTTTTGCCTGTTATTAAATTAGTTTGCAAAGTGTTTAAAGTAAAGTTTTGATTATTAATAGTAACCTTGTCGTTCATTTTAAGGTTTTTAATAATGTTTAAAGGTAGATTTGCTTCAACTTTTATTAATCTTCTTTTACCATTAAAAATATCTTGTATATAATTAAAATAGTTTTTATCAAATAAAGTTTCAGTAAAATCATTATCAGCTGGATTTGATTGAGAGCCATATTCATTAGACTCAGGAAAAAAATTAATATTTATTTTGCTTGTTGCAGAGTCTAAACTCAAACTATTACTCGGCACAAAATAAGTATCTAAATCATCTATCGAACTTGAATTACCAGCTAAATCAATTAAAAAAGATATTGGTGTTATTCCGCTACCTGTTTGTTGTATAGGATAAAATAATAAAGGTTTGCCTATATAAGCATCTTGATTATCATCTACAAAATAGCCATATTGTATAGTGGTTATATTATTTGGATAAGAAACATTAGTAGCTGCATCTATTAATCTTTCAAACTGCATATGCTCAAACGGAATCGCAACTTTATAAGTAGGGTTAGGCCCTGTGAAATTATTCCCTATACTATCATTTCCTACAAATGATTCAGCACCCCACTTTTTGCCTGTTAATTGCTCATATTGTAAAGCAAGGAATGTTCCTGTTCCCATATAACCAAAATCAATTTCTTTATAAGGCAATGCAACATTAACTTGACTTTTATTAGTATTTATATATTCGCTTATATTATAAGTTGTTCCATCAGCATAAAACTCAGATAATCTTTGAACTTTTATTTTATCATAGTCAGGGTCTTGAGCATCACTAACATAATAAGCAGTAAGATTGAACATTTTAAATATGCCTGTTAAAAAATCTAAAATTTTTATATCTGGTATCTGTTGTTGTATTATAAATTCAAATGTTGCTTCTGCACGAAAACCGCCTGTTGGTGCTAATATATATTGATTAGTCCAAGGGGTGCCATTAAAAACACCTGCTAAATTCCAAGTTATACTTGAAAAAACAATTAAAGATTCTACTTCAATAGTAATAGTGTAACTTCCTTCATCCATAGGGTTTGGAAAATCTGTTCTATCAAATGTTGGACCTCCTGTTTGATTAGCAAACGTAGCCCAAACAACTCCATTACGATTAATAATAACATTATAAGGGGTTGGATTAGAATCTTGCCTTATAAATACTAATTCTGTTTGTATAGTAGGTAAAGAAGTATTTCCTGTAGTTCCGCAAGGCGTTCCCCCGTAAGGATTACAAGAATTAAATACATTTAATGCTGATGTTCCTAACATTATAGTCTTGTCAGGGTCTGAAATATCAGTTAAAGGAAAACCTGTTACTTCTGTTGGAAAAGTTGTTATTTGTGATGCAGGTTGTACATCTCCTTTTTTTCGATGAAGCCATAAATAAAGATTATAAAACTCTGTATTTGTAGTATTAAAAAAATCATCAGTAAATTCAATATCGTAATTATCTTGTATAGCTTGTATAACTTCATAGACTCTTATAGCATATTTTAAATCTTTCCAATAAACTCCGTGTCTATGCCCTGCACCACCGCTTGGAAAATATAAATTACCATCACTTGCATTATGAGTTTGCGAGTTATAATATAATCTTGAAAATTCTAATTCGCCGTGCTTTTGTCCTGATGTTATTAACGGACATAATATTGGCCCTAAAGAACTTTGCAATCTTGCTTTTACGTTAGCTGCATCATAATCTAAATTATAAGTCGCTAAAGTAGATAACGCTGAAAGTTTATCATCTCTTAATAAATCTTTCAAGTTTACTGTCTTGCCAAAGAATGTTATTTTATAAGCATAAATTTGATTATTCTTTAATTCTGTTCCGTTTAATGTTACATAACCTCTTTGAAATGTAATATTATTTAATTCGATTAATGCTTCTACTTTATCTCTTGCATCAAAACCATCTTGAATATCATAATTATAATAATGTTGAAAAATTATATTATTTGTTTTAGAAGCTGGTATAGTAAATGTTTGAGTAAACTCTGTGAATATTTTTGCAGGGTCTTTTATGTTTTGAATTGATTGATTAAAAGAAACTTGCTCATCTTTAAATAAATCAACTCGTTCATTATTAACATATAATTGTAGTTTTTGCATTATCTAATATTATTTATATAATCAAAACTCATATCAAACTCAAACGTATAATCTATTAATTTATCATTAAGAGATGTTTTTTGCACCATACTGCTTTTAGCCACGTTAACAGGAATATTTTGATAAGATAAAGGATTTGTGGGGTCTAATCTTGTTAACCAAACTTGCTCAGATAATAATAATTGCTCAAACCATTGGTTACACCATTCAGGATAATAACCAGAACTCAATGTAATACTTGTATTAGCTATTGTATTAAAAACTTGTTTAGTATGAGTAAAAACATCATAAGCAGTATAATTAATAATATTTCTTTGAAACTGCTCTTGCCTTTTGCTTGTTGTGTTAACTGATTTAAGAAAAAACCAAATATCCTGTAAAGCACCAAATTTATTTACAAAAGTTATTTTATGGCCTTGCCCATATTTTGTGCAATCTACTCTAACAATATTCATTTTAACGCCTGCAGGGCTTCCTACAATATCTAAATCTGTTGTGCTATAAGATTGATAACCCATTGTTTCGTTAGCTATAATATAAGGAACTTGACCAGATACGTTATAAGGAACATAGATAAAATATTTATTATTTATGTTAGTAAAATAAGGGTCTTTGCTTAATAACCAAGTAGGTCGAGAGCCAAAAGGAACAGTAGGATTTGCAGCCTCTGTAAAAGTGCCATAACCATCATATCCAATGTCATCAAAAGTTGTTCCATTTACTAAACCATCTGTTGAATTATAAGCATTTATTTCAGTTTGTATAGTTAAGGTTTGAGCCGTGTAACTTCCATCAAAACTTATATTTAAATAATCTCTACAAAGTTCAGCTATTTCAAAAACTACTGTTGTGCTTGGCGCACTCTCTTTTCTTAACGTATATCTTAATACTCCTCCTATTGTTATAGTGCATAATGAGTAAACTGAGTTTGCTCCTGCAGTTATTGATTTATATTGAGGGCTTCTTAATGCTATTGCTGCCATTTTATTGTTTTTCTGTTTTTATTGCATCTATAAAATCTACTGCGAATCCATCAAATAATTCTTTAGGTAAATTTTCAAATGCATAGTTAAAAGGTTTAGTATAAAAAAATGATGGTTTTAATCCTCTATTATAAATATTACTTGCTATAATTTGACCTATAGTGTCATAATTTCCTTTAGCAAATTTTCCGGTAGATTTCTTTTTACCATCTTTATAAGTGTATTGTCTTAATCTAATATTTTTAATTTGTGCCCAACTTGATACACTTCTAACAAAATCTCCCCACTTTCCTTTAGCGCTACCGCTTCCAAATCTATAAGGCGAGTTAGGTGCTTGTTGTCCTGTTAATTTAGCGTTAGGGCTTAGCTTTTTAGGATTAGCACCTTTTACACCTTGGTCTTGAAATAAACCGTAATCCTCCATATAAAAATCAAATGTTACTTTGCCTGGTTCATCTTTAACTTTATAACTTAATGAATTGTACAAAGGTCCATTGCCTTTTCCTAAGGTTTTTAAATTCTTTTGACTTTCAGCAACCATATAATTACCAAAGTCTTTAAATATTTTATTTATTTCTTTAAAGTCCATTAACAGATTTTAATGTCGTTATATATTAAAACATCCATCGATGCAGTCCAACCTGCTAATTCGTTCTCAAACCTATCGTAAAACGGCTCTATGTTTGGATTTCCGTCTAATTGATAAGCATCTTGATGTAATGTTCCTCCTCTTAATACTTGTATTACTTTATTTACAACAGATAGTTGAGTATTTAAAATATCTTGTAAATTATTATTGCCCTCAAATAAATCTCCAGTAATTTCTTTACTTTGATTTACTATATCCATTGATAAAATACTAACATTAAATCTTAACACTCCATCTTCTTGGCTTACGTTGTTTATTATTATATGAGATAAAGGAAAAATTGTTTGTTTTTGTAAATCGACTTGTGTAATATCTCCTGTGGTAACTGTATTAACATTAATATCATCTAATAATTGTGATTTTAAAGTTTCTGTTACTTGATAAAATGCTCTACTTCCTTGTTGGCTCATTTAAAATTCTTTTTTAATTCTTTATTTTCTAATTCATTTTTATCTTTCATAAATGCTAACATTAAAAAGCATTCGTGAAATTTTAATTCAGTGATATTTTTAATTCTTGTAATGTCTCCTCCAGATAAGGCAAAAAGCGACTGATACCATCCATATTTTGTTGCAAAATTTTGTATTCCTCCAAGTGGATTTTCTTGGGATTGGTTAAATAACTCAGGGTAATTTCTGACAATTCCATTCCTAAATTCAGAAAAAAAAACAATGAACTCACTACTGCATCCATTGGCATATCTAACATTGTATCTTTATTATCTGGATTATAATCTTCTATAATGTATTTATTTTTAATTTTTTTAATTATAGGTCTATACAAAACATTCATAGCAACTTCTATATTATCATATTCTCCTGTATAGGTATCAATGTCAATATATTCGCCTAATGTCATATTATCTAAATCAGGAATAAAACCATATTCGATTCCGTTTAATTTAAATGTTGTTACTAAAGCAGGTTGTTGTAATAATAATTTATTAATATCTCCTGTAATTTCTTCAACATCACTATACTTCATTAATGTTGCAAATTTATGACTCACTCCACAAAAAATTTCAATCATCTTGCCTTGTATAAAGGTAGGGTCTTGATTTATTTTACCTATCTCAATAAACTTTTTATACTGTCTTAAAGTTATTTCGCTTAGCTTAGTTGGTATATTAAGTTTCAATTCCATATTTATATAACGTATTTAATTCTAAAATTTAATCAAAAAAAAAGGTGCTTATTTCTAAACACCTAATTTAAACAAAACAAACTAATTTTTACATTAAACTTTCAACATCATATTCAATTTCTTCTAATATATGTTTTTTTGATATATCATACATTTCAAATTCAACTTCTGTATCTAAATTCTCGATACTGCCATCATCATTTATATATCCTGTTACTATTACTTTTTTAATATCTGTTTCGTTTGGCTCAGGAGCATTAAAATAATCTCCTGCGTGTCCTTTTCTCCAATCATAATCAACCTCTAAAATAAAATGTTCGTATTCTACTACTATGCTATTTGATATTTGTTTCATTTGTTAAGTTTTAAAAAGGGAGTTTTTACACTCCCATTGTTATTAAATTTGTCTTTCGCTTACAAAAAGTAATTTGAAATCTTTACACTCGTGTTTTATTTTTTCATATAAATCATAGCCATTTGAATTAGCTGAAGTACTAAAAAAATTCCAACCATCATAGCTTTTTTCACAACCTACTTTTTTATTTAATCTCCATTTACCATACATATTAATTGATATAAAACTTGGGTCTAAATAACCATTAGCATTTTTATCATATTTTAAATAATGATTTTTATCAATAGTTTCTAATTTTAATTTTAAATCTTGATAATCTTTTACTGTTTTTTCCATTTGTCTGTTTTTAATATTAACTTAATTATTAATATACAACAAATATATATATAAAATATA
>JAAHTG010001153.1_pt1 | contig 19174 bp, 15 predicted proteins | sample 6116081 | NCBI WGS metagenome assembly JAAHTG01 (sample SAMN13939989, study PRJNA603662) | sponge metagenome | isolation source: marine sponge | host: Mycale hentscheli | place: New Zealand | collected 2005 | reverse complement strand
TACAAGCCACGATCATTTACCGAGTATGTGGGTGAACGCGCGCCACTTGTGGTTTCATTCACGGCGGCTTTTGGGCGGCACTTGACGGCAGCCAATTCAGGTTTCCGGCCAGCGAATTGAACCGGGAGAGCGTGAATTATGCCTCGCTGAGCTACCGGCTTGTGCCAGAGGTTACAGTGACAGAAATTGTCGACGATGTGCGCCGCGCGGTCCGTTGGTTGGCGGACAATGCTGACGAACTGGGTTTTGACCCTGAGCGTATTGTCCTTGTGGGGCACTCTGCCGGTGCTCATTTGGCTGCGATGGTAATGACCAAAGCAGATGCGCCGAAACTTGCCGGCGCTGTGTTTCTAAGCGGCGTATTTGATTTGGAGCCGGTGCGCCGCAGCTATGTTAACGATGATGCAAAAATGAATGCCGAGGAGGCGAAGACCAATAGCCCGGCGTTATTGGCACCTGCAGTAATCTGTCCGGTCCATATTTATGTTGGCGACAGTGAAACCGAGGAATTCAAGCGCCAATCGCAGTTAATGCATGATGCCTGGTGCCAGAAAGTGCCTGCATGCACTCTTTCGGTGTTGGGCAACCGCAACCATTTTAACATTGTTTTCGACCTGACACTGCTGCAATCGCGGCTGTTTAATCGCATCACGGCAACAGCCAAGGCCGGGTGCAATGTGACAGACCTTGCTGCCATGAAGGTGTTTGACCAGGCGGATAAGCTGGCGTGCGAACGTGCAAAGTTCCAGATGCCGGAAGGCGTGATTTATCTGGACGGTAACTCGCTTGGTGCCTTGCCGAAAGCTGCGCCAGTGCGGGTGAAGGAAATTGTTGAAAAAGAATGGGGTGAGGGACTGATCAGAAGCTGGGGTGAGGCAGGTTGGTACAAAAAGCCACTTGAGCTGGGGGATCGTATCGGCGGCTTGATCGGTGCAGCAGCCGGTCAAACCGTCGTTGCTGACAGCATTTCGGTCAATTTGTTCAAGCTTGTTTGCGCGGCGCTAGAAATGCGCTCGGGCCGCAAACGGCTTATAACAGACGAAAGTAATTTCCCGTCCGACATATATGTGCTGCAGGGCATTGAGCGCATTTTGCCCGGTGTGGAAGTAAAACTCATCGGCCGCGACGGTAGTCTCGATGAGTTATTAGAGGACAGCGCCGCCGCTGTATTGCTAACGGGCGTTGATTTCAAAACCGGGGCCTGCTTGGAGATGCAACAGGTGACGGAACGTGTGCAAGCGTCGGGGGCACTGATGATTTGGGACTTGGCACACAGTGCCGGTGCGCTGTCTGTTGACCTGGACTACATCAATGCTGATATGGCAGTGGGTTGCACATATAAATACCTAAACGCCGGCCCCGGAGCGCCTGCATTTCTTTACGTTGCCTCGCGGCACCACGCCGTGGCTCGTAACCCAATTAGCGGCTGGTTTGGTCACAAAGACCCCTTCGCTTTCGATGCGGATTATGCACCAGCGGATGGCATTCGCCAGTTCCTTGTCGGCACGCCGCCGATTGTCAGCTACGGCGCGCTCGAGGCTTCGCTGGATATATGGGAGGGTGTGTCAATGACCGATTTACGTACTAAAAGTATGGCCATGGGCGATTTGTTCATCGAACTTATGGAAGCCCTGGACCCTTCCTATGGTTTCACGCTCGTTTCTCCGAGAGATGCTAGCAAACGTGGCAGCCAGGTTTCCTTCCGGCACAAGGATGGCCTTGCTATCATGCGCGCCCTGATTGAAAAGGGTGTTATCGGTGACTTCCGTGCGCCTGATATTTTACGTTTTGGTTTCACGCCGCTGACGCTTAGCTTTGAAGATATCTGGCAAGCGGTAAATATTCTGAACGACATCATGAAAACCGGAAGGTGGCGCGATGTTTCAAGTGATCGCGGCGCAGCAGTCACCTGAAAGCAGAATGCTGTCAGGAACCGAAACCTACAGCAGGTTTTTGATATCTGAAGAGAAACTTGGATAGGCAAACGTTGAATTTTTAATGTCGCTGGCTTTGATTCCATGCTTCATGGCGAAGGAAAATACATGGATCAGGTCGTCGGCATTGTGCCCAATCATGTGGGCACCGACGACCTTGTCGTTTGCTTCATCAATGAGAACTTTGGCCCAAGCAACTTTTTCAACATAACTTTTGCCGGAAAACCATCCGGTCATATCGTTTTCAGTTACCTTCAATGTCGTAATCTTCTCTCGTGCTTCCGCTTCGGTCATGCCAACAGTTGCTAACGATGGTATGGTATAAACTGCGCTTGGCAGAGCAAAATAGTCTGGCGCTTCCTCGGCGTTGTCGCGGATATTTCTACCAACTATCTGGCCCTCGTAAGTGGCTAGCGGCGAGAGTTGCGGTGCACCCACCAGGGCATCACCAACAACCCATATGACTGGGTTAGTTGTGGACTGCAGGTGCGGGGCAACTGGAATGCGGCCCCGGTCCAACTCAACGCCTGCGGCCTCTATATTCAGCCCGACGGTGTTCGCGACGCGTCCGGCACCGTTTGCAACGCGGTCGGCATCAAGCCTGAGGTCCTTGCCTTCTTTTTCAAACGACACGCTGAGCCTGTCACCGTTTTTCTTGATGCCTGATACTTTTACACCTGTGTGGACAGTAATACCTAATCGTTTGCATTCTTTGGTTAATTGCTCAACCACGCCCGCATCCATGCGCGGAAGCAGCTGCGGCATCATTTCCAGAATGGTGACTTTGGTGCCAGCGCGGGCATAAACATGGCCAAACTCCAGCGCGACCACGCCGCCGCCGATAAAGATAATTTCCTTTGGTTGTGCGGTTTCAGACAATACTTCGTCGGTGGTGATCAGATGTTCAGCGCCTAGAATGGTTAGCGGGCGGGGTACAGAACCCGTTGCAACAATGATGTTGGCTGCCTCCAGAATGTCATCGCCGACGCGGACGCTGTTAGGACCAGTGAATTGCGCTTCGCCCTTAAAAACGGTGCCGCGTTTGGCTGCTACTCCTTCCATGGCATCGGGGATGAAGCTGATCATTTCGTTCTTTCGTTCGATCAATTTAGCCCAGTTTAGTTTCGGCGCGCCGACAGTTATGCCGTGGGTAGGGGCCCGGTTAATTTGGTCCAGTGCTTGCGCCGCCGCGACCAGTATTTTCTTCGGCGTGCAGCCCCGGTTCGGGCAAACACCTCCAAATTCGCGAGATTCGATGAAAGCTATTGTGTGTCCCGCGTCCGCCAGCACCGAAGAGACTCCAAATCCGGCGTTGCCGCCGCCGATGATGATTGTGTCGAACTTTTGGCTCATAGGGGTTTCCGATCAAGATTGTTGCCTGGTTGCAGGACGGGTTGCGGGTAGATGGACTAAGATGACGCCTGATCACTCTATGCATATTTCGCGAATATTCTATTCACAATTGCCAAATATTTTGTTCCCATTTATGAGGGCAAGGCGTTAGGGTCGGTGTGAGAGAAATGCTGCTGACCTTTGTTTTGGTGCAGCAACAAAGCGGGGGCGCTGTGTGGCGTTAGAGCTGGAAAATGTTAGCAAAACCGAGGACGGCGTTGATCATCTTTCAGATGTTTCGCTCCAGTTCGAACCTGGCTCGTTCAACACGCTTTTGGGGCCAACGTTGTCGGGCAAGACAACCCTGTTACGCCTTATGGCCGGGCTGGACAGGCCCACAAGCGGTATCATCTCTATGCACGGCGCAGACACTGCCGGGCAATCGGTTCGCGGTCGAAGTGTGGCGTTCGTTTATCAGCAGTTTATCAATTATCCCGGCTTTACGGTGTTCGATAATATCGCTTCGCCGCTTAAGGTGGCGCGACAATCCGGTGAGCAAATTCGGGAGAGTGTCGAAAAGATAGCTGACCTCCTTTCAATCAGGCACTTGCTGGAGCGTAAGCCGCTGGAGCTTTCCGGGGGGCAGCAACAACGAGTGGCATTGGGCCGCGCTCTCGTAAAGGGGGCTGAGCTTGTCTTGCTTGATGAACCTCTGGCCAATCTGGACTATAAGTTGCGCGAGGAACTTAGGGCTGAACTGCCCCGGTTGTTTGCGGATTCAGGTTCGATTGTGGTTTATGCTACGGCGGAACCAGAGGAAGCGCTTTTGCTGGGCGGCCAGGTGGCGGTGTTGCATGAGGGCTGTGTGCAACAGGCCGGGCCGACGACGGAAGTTTACCGTACCCCCGCATCGTTGCAGGCTGCGCGCACCTTTTCCGACCCGCCGCTGAATACTATCGCCGCAACCAAATCGGGCGACAGCATTGCGCTGCAAGACATTAAGATCCCGGCGAGTGCTGGCACCCGGCTACAGACCCTGGAAAACGGCGAATATCAGGTGGGCTTAAGGCCACACCAGCTGCGTATGCAACAAACCGGCACTCATTCAGTCGAGATAAACACCCAAGTGATCCTGTCAGAGATTACCGGCTCGGAAAGCTTCATCCACGTAGATGCACTGGGTGAGCGATGGACCGCGCTGGCCCATGGCATTCATAACCATGCCATGGGCTCGGCCCTAACCCTGTATCTGGATCCGGATGACTTGTTCGTTTTTGACCCAAGCGGTGCACCAGTTACCGATAGTGAGGGCGAGGTGTCTGGTGGCTGAAATTCATTTGAAAGATATTTCCCACGCCTATGTGTCCGAGCCACGAGGACCTGAGGACTATGCGCTGAAGTCGCTTGATCATGTGTGGCAGGACGGCGGCGCCTATGCGCTATTGGGACCGTCCGGTTGCGGGAAAACCACGCTTTTGAATATCATCTCGGGGCTGCTGACACCGTCCGACGGCGCAGTTCTGTTCGGTGAACAAGATGTAACATCGCGGGATACTGCTCACCGTAACATTGCACAGGTTTTTCAGTTTCCGGTGATTTATGACACCATGACAGTACGCCAGAACCTGGCTTTTCCATTGCACAATAGGGGCGTGCCTAAAGCCGATATTGATGCGCGTGTCGACGAGGTCGCTGATTTGCTGGGTATCACAGACCGATTGGGCGACAAAGCCGCTGGCCTGACGGCAGATGCCAAACAAATCATCTCGCTTGGGCGCGGTTTGGTTAGACAAGATGTGAACGCGATCCTGTTTGACGAGCCCCTGACGGTGATTGACCCACATCTCAAATGGCAATTGCGCTCCAAGCTGAAGGCACTGCACCAGCAGTTTGGTTTTACCATGATTTACGTGACCCACGATCAGACCGAAGCGCTGACATTCGCGGACAAGGTAGTGGTGATGAAGGACGGCGAAGTACTGCAGATAGGTACGCCCGAGGAGCTGTTCGAGCGGCCGGTCCACACCTTTGTTGGTTATTTTATCGGCTCGCCGGGGATGAATTTCCTGGCTGCGGGCGTGAACGGCAACCAAGCTACTATTGCCGGGCAAACGATTACGCTTTCAACGAGTTATGGGCCGTTACAGGGCAATATCGAAGTAGGCATTCGTCCGGAATTCCTATCACTGCATGAGCCCAGTCATAATACAAACACTGGCATCAGCGTCACTGTGGAATCTGTTGAAGACTTGGGGCGGTATAGGATTGTGAAGGTGGACGCCGCCGGTAATCCGGTCACTGTGGTAGTGCAGGAAGGCGCCAACGTTCCGGAAGGGCCTGCAATTCTGGAGGTTGACCCAGCCCGCACGCTTGTTTACCAGAACAGCCGGTTGGTCGAGGGGACGGGTTGATGCAAAAGCAAACCAATCAAAAAGCATGGTTTTTGGTGTTGCCAGTGTTCCTGCTGGTGGCTTTTTCCGCGATCATTCCGCTGATGACGGTGGTCAATTATTCAGTACAGGACAGTTTCGGCAACAATGAATTTTACTGGGTTGGTAGCGAATGGTTCGTTGAAATACTGAATTCCGAACGTTTCCACAGCGCACTTGGACGCCAGCTCATGTTCTCGGGCCTTGTGCTGGCCATCGAAGTGCCGCTGGGCATTTTTATTGCGCTTTCCATGCCGAAAAAAGGCTGGGCCGCGTCGGCCTGTCTTGTTTTGATGGCGCTACCACTTCTTATTCCTTGGAATGTTGTTGGTACTATCTGGCAAATCTTCGCCCGTGAAGATATTGGCCTTTTGGGCCACACGCTAGCTGCGCTCGGCATCGATTATAACTATACGCAGGATGCGCTTGCGGCCTGGGTTACCGTTGTGGTGATGGATGTGTGGCATTGGACCAGTTTGGTGGTGCTTTTGTGCTATGCGGGCCTGTCATCAATCCCCGATGCTTTCTATCAGGCGGCGAAAATAGATGGTGCTTCGCGCTGGGCGGTGTTTCGCTATATTCAATTACCCAAGATGAAACGGGTTTTGCTGATTGCTGTGTTGTTGCGCTTCATGGACAGCTTCATGATCTATACCGAGCCCTTTGTAGTCACTGGCGGCGGGCCGGGTAACGCCACCACCTTCCTTTCCATAGATCTGGTTAAAATGGCTATCGGCCAGTTTGACCTCGGGCCGGCAGCGGCTTTCTCGCTTGTTTATTTCCTGATTGTCCTGCTGGTTAGCTGGGTGTTTTACACGGTTGTTACTGCGCAGGACGCGGAGGCAGGCAAATGATCAAAAACATTCGCTTCACGCCGATTTTCTATATCATCTTCCTGATGCTGCCGATCTATTGGCTGCTGACCATGTCGCTAAAAACCAACACTGAAATTCTGGGTGGTTTTTCGCTGTGGCCGACCAACCCGACGTTGGCAAACTTTAAGACCATCCTCACCGATGCAAGTTGGTACTCGGGCTATATCAACTCGACCATATATGTTGTTCTTAACACGATCATTTCGCTGGCGGTGGCACTGCCTGCCGCTTATGCCTTTTCGCGATACCGGTTTCTGGGTGATAAACATCTATTTTTCTGGCTGCTGTCGAATCGCATGGCACCGCCGGCTGTGTTTGCGCTGCCGTTTTTCCAGCTTTATAGCTCGATTGGTCTGTTTGACACCCACATTGCCGTTGCGCTGGCGCACACGTTGTTTAATGTGCCGCTTGCGGTGTGGATTTTGGAGGGTTTTATTTCGGGTGTGCCCAAGGAAATTGATGAAACCGCACAGATAGACGGCTATAGCTTTCCGACATTTTTCACTCGCATTTTCATGCCGCTTATTGGCTCTGGAATTGGTGTTGCCGCCTTTTTCTGCTTCATGTTTTCGTGGGTTGAATTGCTGATCGCACGCACGCTAACCAGCGTTGACGCCAAGCCGATCGCGGCGGTTATGACCCGAACTGTGTCGGCTTCTGGACTAGACTGGGGCGTGTTGGCAGCGGCTGGTATTTTAACCATCGTGCCAGGTGCAATTGTTATTTGGTTTGTGCGCAACCATATCGCCAAGGGCTTCGCCCTCGGGCGAGTTTAGGGGGTTATCGTGGATTTTGCGTGGATGGGTTGGACACCCTTTACAGCCGTTTTCTTTGCCAGTATTGCGCTGTTTTTGGCTTGCATGATCGTATGGGAAATTGCCCGCCCCGGCGGTGCGCCGCGCATCGGCGTACTACGGTTCCAAACTACTCGCGGCGACCGGCTGTTTGTCTCACTTTTGGGCAGCGCATTTATCCATTTGGGGTGGCTATTTTTTGGCGGCACTGACCTTTGGTGGGCGCTGGGCCTGTCAGTCCTGTATGCCCTCGCGGTTTTTCGCTGGGTCTAGGCTGCTATTGGCGGCTTTTGAGTCTACAGAAAGCTTCAGTGCATTTATGTGGCGTTCCCGGAATATACACCTGCCGTTAGATAAAGAAGCCCTCTTTCGACAGCGGCAGGGTGTGCACACGGTGCCCTATCGCCGCGAATATTGCATTGCATACGGCGGGGGCGAGCGGTGGCAGGGCAGGTTCACCTGCACCCGTAGGGGGATTGTCACTTTGAATAAAATGAACGTCCACAGTGGGTGCGCTTGGCATGCGCAGCAGTTCATACGTGTCGAAATTGGATTGCTCGATGCGCCCCTGTTCCATGGTTATTTCTTGTCCCGCCATCACGCTCAGGCCATCCATAACCGACCCCTGGCACTGGTTTTCCGCACCGCTCAGGTTAATAACGGGGCCGATATCGGCGGCCACCGTAATCGTGTGAACCGTCACCTGTTTTGATGCATCAACACTGACTTCAGCGACTTCCGCAAAATGCCCGGCATGGCTGAAATGAAACGCCAGCCCCAGCCCGCGCCCGGCGGGCAGTGCCTTGCCCCAGCCTGCTTTTTCCGCCGCTAACCTGATCACAGCAGCGGCGCGGCCGGTATTCAGGCCGTATGCTGTTTGGGGGGGCAGCCATCTAGGCTCGCCCATCACTTCCAACAGAAATTCGAGATGATCCCGGTCGGCTGCAACAGCAAGCTCATGCAGGAAGCTCTGTATCGCCCATGCCCGGGTATTGGACCCGGGTGCGCGCAGTAAACCGCATCGTGTTTTGACCGGCAATAGAGACTGGATCAGGCGAAAATTGCGGACCAGTTGCGCCGGAAATTCGAGGGATGGTTGGCGCGGCGCCCCAGCGATAACTGGTCTTTCTCCGTCATTGCTGAAGGTGATCAGGTGATCCTGCCAGAAAGCAAGTTTTCCCGCTGTGTCCACCCCGCCCTTGAAAGCATGAAACCCACCGGCCCGGTAAAAATCGTGCATCATGTCGTCTTCGCGGGTCCACTGCAGCTTGACAGGTGCATTGATAGCCTGCGAAATCGCGGCCGCCTCGCACGCATAGTCGTTGACCAAACGGCGACCAAACCCGCCGCCCACACGCGTTTGGTGGAACGTTACGGCCTCCTCTTTTAACCCGAGCAAACTGGCAACCGCCCCAACACCTCTGGTAGGGGACTGCGTCGGTGCCCATAGCTCAATGGTGCCGTCCTTGTACCAGGCGGTGCAGTTTTGCGGCTCAAGGTTGGCATGCGCAGCGAAATGGTAGGTATAAAAAGCATCAACGGATGTTGCTGACTGTTCGTTTGCAGCGTCCATATCGCCTGTTTCATGCAGAATTTTCTCTCCGGGCTGGCCCCCGAGAGCTCGGGCCTGAGCGGCAAGGTTACTCCAGCTGTCTTTCGATGCATTTTCCTCGTCCCAGATAACCTTTAACTGCTTTTTTGCCTGAAAGGCCGCCCAGGTCGAGGTCGCGACGATGGCAACGCCGGGCATCAGCTCCAGATTATTGCCGTTGCCGTCCAGCACAAAGGCATGCGTGACACCGGGCAGAGCAAGGATTTCATCCAGATTGGCGCTCCGGACCGCGCCGCCCACGGCAGGGCATTTTTCATACACAGCGTAGCGCATGCCCGGCAGTTTTTGATCGACGCCAAACAGCGGCTGGCCGGTTACCACCGCCAGGTTGTCAACACCGCCGATGCGCCTGCCAATCAGGCGATAGTCCCGGCGGGCTTTAAATTTCAGGGTGCCTACTAAAGGAACAGGCAGTGTTGCTGCCTGTTCCGTGAGGTCACGGTAAGCCACTTTCCGGCTGGTTGCCTGATGCAACACAAAACTCTTTTCCGTCGTGCATTCGGCGACAGGCGCGCCCCACCGCTCGGCTGCTGCCTGCACTAACATGCTGCGGGCCGCGGCTCCAGCTTCGCGCATGGTGTTCCAGTTGCTGGCAATCGAACGGGAGCCGCCAGCATTCTGGCGGCCAAACAGCTTTTCATTGATGGGTGATTGTTCAATCTGTACATCACCCCAGTCGGCATCAAGTTCCTCGGCGATGATCATAGGCATAGCAGTTTTGATGCCCTGGCCGATCTCCGGGTTTTTGGAATAAATATAGATGGAGCCATCCGGCGTAATCCGGATATAGGCGTTGAGCTCTTCTTCGGCATCCATGGCTTTGGCTTTCCCCTGCAGGCCGAACGCCAATATGAGGCCAGCGCCAGTCAGCCCTGAAATCTTCAGGAATGCGCGGCGATCCATAGGCACGCCCGGATGCATTTCCGGTCGTAGGGCTGCATCTTCCGATGGATCGATTTCATCGAACAGTGTTTCCAATGAAGGGGTGGTGGTGTTTGCTGACTGTCTGTCCATGCCTCGCCTTTTTCGCCTGATGGTTTTGGTTCTCTGAAGGTTTTTGCTGAGTGTACCGGCAATGATGGTCGGCACCTATCATTGATCGACCAGGCGTGCCTTTTGGGGTGTCGACTGAGTGGCTCGCCGCGCTTGTGGCCGCAGGCCCGGCGGTGTTTTCCGGCCTGGCCATTTTGTGTGACTGGCTATTCCGTCAAATCTGGGTCGATGCCCAGCTTTTGTGCCCGCGCCTGCCACTGCTTGCGCGCAAGGATGCGCATGTCCTTAACATTGTCCATTTCGTCCATGATCTCCATGCCCAACAGCGCCTCGATCACATCCTCAAGCGTGACAATGCCTTTGGTGCCACCATATTCATCCACCACCAGCGCGATATGCTGCCGGCTGTCGAGAAAATGTTCCAGCAGATCAGGCAGCGACATGTTTGCTGCCACCCGCCTGATATCGCGCATCACCGCATCCAGCCGGCCGGTGCCCTCCGTGCCTTCCCGGTCGGCCTCCAGCGCAAGCACCTCGTCCCTCAGCACTACACCGGTGATATCGTCGATGTCCCGCCCGTAAACCGGCAGGCGGGAAAACACGGTTGCCATGATCGCCTTCGCCGCCTCCGACACCGAAACACCGGCCTGAAGCGCGGCAACAACCGTGCGCGGCGTCATGATGTCCTCGGCCGCAAGCGAATTGAACCGTATAAGGTTCCTGACAATCCGCGCTTCGTGCGCCTTGATCTCGCCGCTGCGCTCGCCGATGTTGGTCATGGCGAGAAACTCGTCCCGGCTGAACAGATGCACACTCTTGCCGCGCGCAATTAGCCGCGTCAGCCCCTCTGACAGCCATATCAGCGGATACAGCAGCCGGATGGAGATGCGGATGAAAAAGGCGGTCGGCCCCACCAGATGCGGCCAGTAAACCGCGCCGATGGTTTTCGGGATAATCTCAGACAGAAAAAGTATCGCCAACGTCATTGCGCCCGAAAACAGGCCGATCCAAGTGCTGCCGAACACGATGGTCGCCTGCGCCCCGGCGGCGATGGCACCCACAGTGTGGGCGATGGTGTTTACGGTCAGGATCGCCGCGAGCGAGCGGTCCACGTTATCCTGCCGCAAGCGTTTCAGCATATCGGCGCGTTTCGGCTCGCTTGCGCGCAGCTTTTCAATGAAGGACGGCGTGATGCTCAGGAGCACCGCCTCAGCGACCGAACAAACGAAGGAAAACACCAGCGCGCCCATTACAAACAGCGCCAGCAGCCATATGTCGCCCTGTGTCGCCTGTGTCGGCACTGCGGCGGCATCACCGACGGCTTGAAACGCCAACGCAGGCGATGTGACCACGAGACATAAACCCACTACCAACAATGGGGACCATATGCGCCAGGCCCAGCCTGCTGCGTTGACGAATGTGACGGGTGTAACTGCCGATTGTCTGTCATACCTTGCTTTTCCGCCCGATGAGTTTTCTTTCTTTGTACATGGGTTTTTTGTGGATACCTATCTCCGATCGACTAAGTGAGCTTGTTCGACCTTAGAATTTTCGTCCTGCACCAAACTACGTATCCGATCTAGGACTGTCGCAAACGATGGCGAATTATGCAGATTTGAAAACATGGGGTGACCACTTAACGTACGCCAGTCGCGGTATCCAGCATCAACGGCACTGCTCAGGGTCTCAATTGCCAAATCCTGTTCGTCCAGGCTGGTGTGCAGCCCCGCTGCAACCAGAAGAGTGGCGGGGCTGTCGGTGCTTTTGATATGGCTGACCCACAATTGCGCTTCTGTCTGCGCGTTATCCGCTCCCGACATTACATCAACCCATATCCGGTAGGGTTTGCCGGTTTTGCGGCTCGGGGATATGTCATTTGCCATAAGAAAAGAAGAACGCGCATCGTCCAGTCGCCCAGCGCGAGCAGCGACAAGGCCTTGCATGACATATAGTTCCGGGCGTTCCACCCCGTTTGCCGTGGCTTGATGGATTGTTTCTATCAGTTCATCGTCATTACCGAGCGCAAATTGAATATTCGCCTTGGCAGAATATATGAAAACATTGTCTGGCTTTAAAGTTAGGCCACGGGCGATCCACTCGCTGGCTTCTGTGTCGCGCTCCAGCAAATGGAGTGTCGCGGCCACTTGGACTTCGCTGAAAGCAATATCAGGGTTCAGAGTATGTGCAGTCAGGCCGTACTCCAATGCGCGTGCCAGCTGTCCGCGAACTTGGTAAAGATAGGCCGTTGAACCTGTGATCGCAGCGTTATCCGGTACAAGTGATCGCCCTTTTTCATAGTAAATGATCGCGTCATCAGTGCGACCTTGGGCGTCCAGCGCGAAGGCTAGCGCGTGATAAGCTTGCGCACTCTGACCAAGTGTGATCGCTTTTCGCGCCAAGGTCTCGCTGCGAACCGCCCATTCCAGCGGATAATTGAATTTGGATGAGTTATGCGACGCGGCAAAACTAAGCCCGATTAAAGCTCGTTGGTTATCGTTGTCGCGCTCGAGGGCTTGCTCAAACAAGGAAATAGCCAATTGGTTGTCATCGTGCTGCAGCCGCGAAAGATATTCGTTACCGCGTGCAATGATACGGGCAAGCTCAGTTTCGGTTTGTTTGGGCGCGGGGCTGTTCGAGAATTGATAGTATAGTCCGGCAGTAGCAAACGCCGCCACCAACAACGCGGCAACCGTCAATTTACCAGAAAATGAAAAATTGTTGGAAAACTGAGGTGCTTTCGGCGATGTGGTTTCCGGCAAGAAACGAAACCCGCGATTGCGAACCGTGCCAATATATCGCGGGTTCTGGCCGTCATCACCTAATTCGCGGCGCAGCAGCTTGATGCGCTGGGTCACGGTTTCGTTGGTAATTTCCCTGTCGCCCCACACCGACTGGATAAGTTCTTCGATCGAAACAATAGCGCCTCGCCTGCCTGCAAGGCAGCAAAGTGTACGCCACGTAAGGTCCGGCAGAACCAATATGCGACCGTCCTTTTCAATCGTTCCGGCATCGAAGTCGATAATCAGGTCTGCGGCGGCCAAGACGCCTCTTTTCATATTCGCTTCATCAGATTTCATATGGCTTTCATGCAAGATGGTTGGGGTTGTGTCAATCAAGCCTCCACTAAACGAACAGGCGAGTGACTCGATTGGCCGCTTGAAAACACAAACCTAAAACGCTGACAGCATTGGCGACAGCCAAACTAGTCCATAAGGGAGAACGACATGCGCAACCGATTTTACATTTTTGGATTATTCTTGAGCTTTCCACTGGCCACCGCCAGCGCAGCGGATGACTGGTTGCCGCGGGATAGTGCGCAGCTATCCGCTGAAATTGAAAAGGGTGATTATGGCACCGTTACCAGTGTGCTGGTTCATCAGCGGGGCAACATTTTGTACGAGCAGTATTTCAACGGCGCCGATGCAACAACGCTCCATAATACTCGCTCCGCGACAAAGACCGTGGCTGGAATGCTGGTGGGTGCAGCGATTGCAGACGGTCTGATTGCTGGGCTGAACGAGTTTGTCACTTCCTTTTTCCCGGAACTACAACCTCTTAAGAACTCTGACCCACGCAAGGACCAAATAACCATTGAAGACTTCCTGACCATGAGTTCCTTGCTGGATGCAACGATAACCACAGCTTTTCGCGCGGCAATGAAAACCGGATGTATTTGGTTGAAGATTGGGTGCGTTTCACCTTGAATTTACCAATCAAGGGGTTTGAGCCTTGGGCGGAACGTCCAAACCAGAATGAATATGGACGCAGCTTTTCCTATTGCACGGCTGGTGCACATACATTGGGTCAGATTGTTGCGCGCGCCAGCGGTGGAGGGCTGGATGAATATGCCCGGAAACGCCTGTTTAATCCACTTGGAATAAACAGAGCCGAATGGCAACAAACCGGTTTGGACAGGGCTGTTGCAGCTGGCGGCCTTGGGTTGACCACACGCTCTTTTATGAAGCTTGGATCATTGTTTATAAATGGCGGTATTTATGAAGGTTCACAGATTTTACCGCCAGAGTGGATTGAACGCTCGCTACAGACTCATGTGAGTGCGCGGCCTGGCACTGAATATGGTTATCTCATCTGGAAAAGCCCTGCGCAAATAAATGGCAGGGAAATAATGACCAGTTATATGTCCGGTAACGGTGGTAACCGCGTTGTTTTTCTGCCTGACGACGGTGTTGTTATTGTGCTTACGAAAACTGATTATAACCAGCGCGGCATGCATCAGGCGTCGGAAAAATTGATTAATGAAGGTATTCTTAAGCGGCTATTTTGAAACGGTAAATTCAGATTGGAACGGCTTATGAAAAACTACTTCGCGAAAATGGCCTTGAGGGCATGGTCAATCGTTGCATATTGAAAACTAAATCCGTTGTTCAGTGCTTTTTCAGGCACCACTTTCTGCCCTGCCAGCAATATGGATTGTCCCATTTCACCAAATAGAAATTTCACCTGAAAGGCGGGCAAAGGCAATATTGTAGGGCGCCTCATCGCTTTGCCCAACGCCTTGCTGAATAGGGCGTTGGTAACCGGTTCTGGTGCAGTAGCATTGATGGGGCCTTCGATGGCCTCGTCGTTTATCAGGTGAATGAAAAGACGGATCAGATCATCGCGGTGAATCCAGGAGAACCATTGTTTGCCGCTGCCCACTCGGCCACCAAGGCCAAGCTTAAAGGGAAACAACATTTTTGCGAGCGCGCCACCGTCTTTTTCAAGTACAACGCCGGTTCGCAGGAGGCAGGTTCTTATGCATAGTGTTTTGGTCTTGTCGGTTTCGGCCTCCCATAGCCCGCATATTTCCTTCGGAAAAAGGCCAGTGGGGTCATTTGATGCCGGCGTATCTTCTGAAAATACTGTGTCGGTGTGAGTGCCGTATATGCCAATGGCGGAACCACTGATGAAAGTTGCTGGCTTGTGGTCGGCGCGCTCCATGAAATTGACCAAGGCTTTTGTGGTCTGCACTCGGCTCTCTATCATGGCGGCCTTTGATTTCTTGGACCAGCGCTGGCTGATGGGTTCACCGGCTAGGTTGATAACCACATCAAATTTCTCGTCGTTTGACAGCTGGTCTATACTTGAAAGTAGTTGGATGCGGCCTTCAAACAAAACGCCAGCTCGCCCGGCGCTGCGCGTTAGGACGGTGACGCGGTGGCCCTGATCAACCAGTGTTTGGCACAGTGTTTTGCCGACAAAGCCGGTCCCACCGGTGACAAGAATACGCTGATTTTCCTTTTTCAAATTTTCCATTTGCGCTTCCCTTTGAACATACGGCTCTGTCGGCGGTATGCGGTCACCTCATCCTACAATATATCATACGGAAATACGCCTAGGTTGGTTCAGGGTCTTATTTATGATTTGCTCGTTCGGTCTTGATGATTGCTTGTTCTGGTTCACGGTCTATATTCCTTAGCTAAGGGAATTCAAGAACGGGAGAGTGTTGGGTGAGAAACGGTTTGAAAGCAATTGCAGTTGCTACAGTGATGATGGCTACGCCTACATTGGCCAACGACGAAGCGGCGCGCAAATGGATTGACGAGGAGTTTCAGCCCTCCACCTTGAGCAAAGACCAACAAACAGCTGAGATGGCGTGGTTTGCCAACGCGGCCACACCTTTCAAAGGCATGGAGATCAACGTGGTGTCGGAAACCCTGACTACCCACGAGTATGAAGCCAAGGTGCTGGCGCAGGCGTTTTTTGAGATCACCGGCATTCGGGTCAACCACGACCTGATCGGCGAAGGTGATGTGGTTGAAAAACTGCAGACCCAGATGCAATCGGGTCGTAACATCTATGATGCCTATATCAACGACAGCGATCTGATCGGTACCCATTACCGCTACAGCCAAGTGCGCAACCTGACCGACTGGATGACAGGCGAGGGTGCAAGTGTTACCTCCCCCACACTGGATATGGATGATTTCATCGGCAAAAGCTTCACCACAGCGCCGGACGGCAAGCTGTACCAATTGCCGGACCAGCAGTTCGCTAACTTATATTGGTTTCGCTACGATTGGTTCACCAACCCGGACCTGAAGACGCAGTTCAAGGCTAAATATGGCTACGAACTGGGTGTGCCGGTAAACTGGTCGGCATATGAGGATATCGCTAATTTTTTCAGCAACGATTTGGGCGAAATTGACGGCGAAAAAGTATATGGCCATATGGATTACGGCAAGAAAGACCCATCACTGGGCTGGCGCTTTACGGATGCATGGCTGTCTATGGCCGGTGCGGGCGATGTGGGTCTGCCCAACGGTAAGCCGGTGGACGAATGGGGTATTCGGGTAGAAGGCTGCCATCCTGCCGGTTCCAGTGTGACGCGCGGCGGTGCCACTAACGGCCCGGCGGCGGTATACTCGGTCACCAAATATATCGACTGGCTGCGTAACTATGCCCCGCCCACTGCAGGCGGTATGACCTTCTCTGAGGCGGGCCCAGTGCCTGCGCAGGGTGCCATCGCGCAGCAGATTTTCTGGTATACGGCGTTTACGGCCGACATGGTCAAACCCGGTATTGCGGTGATGGACGGCGAAAGCCCCAAGTGGCGCATGGCTCCGAGTCCTCGGGGTGCCTACTACGACGAAGGCATGAAGCTTGGCTATCAGGACACCGGCGCTTGGACGCTGATGAAATCAACTCCGGTAGACCGCGCGCAGGCTGCTTGGCTCTATGCGCAGTTTGTGGTGTCCAAAACCGTGTCACTGAAGAAAAGTCATGTGGGACTGACCTTTGTGCGCGAAAGCGATATCTGGGACGACAGCATGAGCGGGCGGGCGCCTTCGCTGGGCGGATTGGTTGAGTTTTATCGCTCCAACTCCCGGGTTCTTTGGACCCCAACGGGCGCTAATATCCCGGATTACCCGCGGCTGGCACAGCTTTGGTGGCAGGATATTGGTGATGCGATCTCTGGCGACAAAACCCCGCAGGAAGCCATGGATAGCTTGGCCAACCAGCAGGACCGCATACTTAGGCGTCTGGAACGCGCGGGGGTGCAGGAAACCTGCGGACCCAAATTGAATGCACCGCGCGATGCTGACTATTGGCTCAATCAACCGCGCTCACCAAAAGCGAAGCTTGCCAATGAGAAACCGCAGGGTGTTACCGTTGACTATGATGAGCTGATAAAATCATGGGCGGCGGTACCACGCGGCGAGTAAGTGAGATTAAAATAGCGACGGACGGAACGGCTTTTAGGGAGGCTATTGTATGACGGCGATTTCGGCTGACGGTGGTCAAAAAACATCTACTTTTGTTCGTATATTGCAGGGTTTGGCCGCCATTTTGGGCGGTTTTATCCTGATTTTGGCGGTCTGGTTTTATGATCCACTGCCGGAAAACCCGAAATTTGCATCGTTGTCTGCTGATGCCGCTCGTTATGATGCAGAGGTAATCCGCGATAAGTGGGGCGTTCCTCATATATTCGGAAAGCGCGACGCAGACACCAGTTTTGGCCTTGCTTACGCCCACGCGGAAGATGACTTTGAGACCATCCAGGAAGTTGTTGCCGCCACCCGCGGTGTGTTGGCCCGTTATCGCGGTGCGGACGCTGCGTCCACCGATTATGTGGTTTCGCTGTTGAATGTTTGGCCCACCATGAAAGAAAGCTATGCGGCTGGAGTACCTGCCGATGTGAAGGCAATTGCAGATGCTTACGCTGCTGGCATCAATCTTTATGCTGCCGAGCACCCGGACGCTACCTGGGCGGGGCTTGCGCCTTTTCGGGGCGAAGATGTTGTTGCGGGCTTTATTTTCAAAACGCCCTTCTTCTACGGCCTTGATAAAGTTCTGCAGGGGCTGTTTGAGGGCGATATAAACCGCGATGTTGCCAGTGCTGCGTCGCAGGCCATTTCTTTGGCGCCAACTGACAAAACCCATGCCTTTACAATGGCACCGAAGGTTGATGCCGAACTGGGCTCCAATGCTATTGCGGTGTCAGCGGAGCGCGGCGGCGACGATATCACCCGATTGCTGATCAATTCGCACCAGCCGCTTACTGGCCCCGTTGCCTGGTACGAGGCGCATTTGTCTTCCGAAGAAGGCCTGAATATCACCGGCGGTCTATTTCCCGGTACACCCTTGATATTACATGGTTTTAACGATGCTATTGGCTGGGCAAACACGGTTAATCATATCGACTTGTCTGACGTTTATGTCCTGACCCGTAACCCCGATAACCCGCTGCAATACAAGCTGGACGACCAGTGGGTTGATTTTGAGGTTGAGGAAATCACGCTGCCGGTCAAGCTGTTTGGCCCGTTTGCTTATCCCGCCAAGCGCCAACTTCTCAGATCAAAGCACGGCGGCCCGGTGGTCGAACGCGAGGGCGCCACCTTTGCGCTGCGCTACACCGGCATGGGCGAAGTGCGTCAGTTGGAGCAATATTACCGGCTAAACCAGGCGCAAGGTCTAGAAGACTTCATGGCTGCGATGAGTATGAACGCGCTGCCTAGCATCAATTATGTTTATGCCGACAAAGACAATAATGTTGCCTTTATTCATAACGCGCAGTATCCGAACCGCGCTGAAGGCTGGGATTGGACCAAAGACCTGCCGGGCGATCGGTCGGACCTTATCTGGCAGGGCTACCGGTCGTTTGCTCAGGTGCCCAAGCTTATCAATCCGCAAACCGGGCGTTGTTCAACGCCAACAACACGCCGTATAGCGCCACTGATGGGCCTGACAACCTGACACCGGCCATGTTCCCATCCTCCATGGGGTTGGCGAGCAACCAGACCAACCGCTCGATGCGGCTGATCGAACTGACTGACGGCACGTCGCCCATTGACCGTAACCGTTTGTTGGAGATTAAATTCGACGATGATTATTCGCCCCATTCGCGTCCAGCACGCCTACGCGATCTGATGGCGGCAATGGATTGGAGTGCATACCCTGATTTGCAGGCAGCGGTGGAGCATTTGAAAGCATGGGATCTGTCCACCGATGTGGACAACCGCCACACTGCGCTGGTGATTATGGCGTTGCGCCAGCAAAGCCGCGCTGACCGGGCCGATGAAAGCCCCGCTGCCATGGCCGCTGCACTGCGTTGGTCGGTAGACTTTCTGACCACCCACCACGGTCGTATCGATCCGCGTTGGGGCGACGTTAGCAGGCTGGTGCGCGGCGATGTGAATATGGAGATCGATGGCGGCCCGGATATTTTACGGGCGATTTACGCGGCGGGGGCTTACTCTGTCGG
>JAAHTG010000881.1_pt1 | contig 19237 bp, 18 predicted proteins | sample 6116081 | NCBI WGS metagenome assembly JAAHTG01 (sample SAMN13939989, study PRJNA603662) | sponge metagenome | isolation source: marine sponge | host: Mycale hentscheli | place: New Zealand | collected 2005 | reverse complement strand
TTTTGTGGGTTTTCAGTAACATTTTGGCTAGGATCAACATAATAACTTACATTTTGTAGTGGTTGACTAGTATCGATTGAAGCTGTTCCTTGTGCTTTAAACTGTTGGAATATTTGAGAGTTTTCATCATCATTATCATATCTAGAAACAAAACCTGAACCTGAAAGTTGAATTTTATTAGTATAATTATCTCCTGAATTTTGAGAGTACATTATAGGTTCATAATACTTTAAAGTATTTTTTACAGGAATATTATCTCCTAATACTTTGTATTGTGAACTTCCTGTTTGGACTGCTATTGATGTTAATTCTTCTGTAGGGAATGTTGCTAATAATGTTGGTATACCTATAGAAGGTAAAGATGGGGGTAATGCATTACTTTGTTCATCTACTAAATAATTTAAATTAACTCTAGTTAAACCATTTATATTAGGATAATCATCACTTAAATCATTAAAATATCCAAAAAATGCATCTCGTAATTCTATATTAGGTAACTTACCATAAGTACCTGTATCTTTTATATTCCATTCATTTATTAAAGCACACGTTGATTTTACACCATCATATCTTGGATTTATTACTTTAGGTGAAGTATAATTAGAATCAGGTAAAGCTGCTTTTATTGCTGTATTATTTAATATTTGGTTTATATTTGATGGTTCAGTTGACCCAGTAACATTAGAATAATCTATTTCCATTATAAAACTATTCTTTCTTTGAGCGTTATAATTATTTAATAAAGGTTGACAATCAAGTGCTTTATTAAAAGGTATAACACCTGATCCAAAGAAAGTAGGAATAGATAGCCCTGTTGATATTGGAGCTCTAAAAGTATTATATCCTATTCCTGGAAGTAATCTTGCATTATCTGATTGTGTTGGGTATATACTCATAGAGTATTCAAGAATTTCAAATCCCGATCCAAAATTCTTACTAGCTTCTACTCCTAATCTAAATGAATCACTATTTAAATATTCATAATTATAACTTCCAGATACATGGAATCTAACTCCATTTTGGGCTTCATTATCAACTATAAATTGATTGGATAATATAAAACTACCAAAACTACTATTATTCTGTAATTCATTACCTTTAGCAATATATAAACTTCCTGTTAAATCATATCCTTCAACAGCATCTTTAAATGAAGAAGTTATAAATAATTTAGTATTTGGTTCCATTCCATCACTTAAGTCTGCTGTAAAAAAACTAAATCCATTTCCTCCAAATCCTGGGGTGTAATTACTTGCGGAATATTCTATAAAGTACATATCTCCTTCTGTTGTTAGAGAAGAAGTTGTACCCGCAGTTTGATGAGATATATCTAAAATAGGACTATCAGGAAATGAAAATTCAACTCCTGGACCCATGGTTACTGCTGTTAAAGAATTTGAACTTGTAATTATTCTTTCATACCCTACACCTGAAGAGTCTGATCCAGTTACTTTTAAATGTACTTGCATATCTCCAGTTCCTAATAAACCTAGAACAATAGATTGTGGGAACATATCGTTATTTGTTCCATTTTGACCTGTAGTACTAATAAGGTTAGTAAAGGTATGAGTTTCGTCATATATTGTACCTCCATCATATTGGGCTGAAACATCAAATCTAATATCTAAATCTAATTCAGTCATAGTATATTCATACTCTGGTTCAGGACTTTTAATAACAGGTCTAAAATGTAAAATCCCATCTACAGGTTGGAGAATAGTAGCAATAGTAGAATAACCACTTGGATTTACATACCAAGTTCCATTAGTTCCAGTATCTGCGTTTCCAAACTTACTAGGGATTTGTTGCCAAAATGCATTAGCAACTGGAGGAGAAGATAAATATTGCCATGAAGATGTTATATGTAAGTTTGAATCTGCTGTAAATTTAATTCTTGGTCTAATATAAACATCTCTAACTGTTACAGAATCAATATTACCAGAATTTTGTGGATTTAATGTGGCATAAAGTTCCATTGCATTATAGTAAATATCTATTGTTCCATCCCTTGAAGAAGAATATAATGATAACTCAGCTATGCCATTTCCTGGATTTGCTGTAACAAAACTTGAATTTGAAGTATCAAGAGTACTACCTGAATATGGAGTCCAAAGTAAATTTTGTGATTCAATTGGGATAGTTCCATCTAATTGAAATGAAGGAAAATAAAAATCAAATGAAGATGAGGATGGTAATTTAAATTTAGGATGACCTCCTGGATTTATAAGTGGTAAAAAAGTTGGATCACCTGATCCTGAATCACCTGGAATTAAAACATTATAACTAGTCTGAAATACTGTTTCATTTAAATCTATTTGAGTTGGAACTGGTCGGAATACCGCACTTTCTACTGTCGAAGATAATACTACGGATTGGTCTGCAGCTGCTCCTGGATGTGTATTTCCTGAATGGTAAGTTCCCATTACTACTCCTTCTCCATCAAAAGTAGTATTTGAAGAACTTATAACTATAGAGGCACTAAAAAATAAAGGTATATTAGAAGAATTAGGCATAGTATAAGAACCAGAAGATATAGTACCATTAGGTCCTAATATTACACTAGAATTAGAACTTATTGATCCAGTATCAAAATAACCTAATGCATCATTTACTGGAGTTCCATTCCAGTAATATATTGGTTGATTTTGTAATAAAAGGGTAGGATTTAAAAATACACCTTGTTGTGTATCATTTGAACTTTCAGTATTTACTGTATTACGAGTATTATAATCCCCATTAACTTCTAAACTCCAATTTTCTGATCCTCCATTTGGGTCAAAGTAAGTAGTAAAGTTTCCTTGAGTGTTATCAATAGTTGCAAATACTCCATTTGCAAAAACATCTACACTATTAATGTAATAAGTAGTAATACCATCTTGAAAGAAAAATTCAATTGTACTAGAATCATCTATATAATCTCGTATAAAATTACCATTTAAATCAGTTGTAGGGAATTTAATTCCTGTTACTTCAGTTTGATTTGTAGTATCATTAAATTGGTATCCTATCCAAACATATCCCTCTAAAGGATAATTAGCTCTATTAGCAAATGTAGTACTAGAAACTGTCCCATCTTTTCGATCTTCATCTAATGAGAAAAATAATGGGTATAAATTTACGGGTGTATCTACTACTCTTAAATAAGGGTCACATCCTGGGTTTAATGATTGTGTTGTTGCTTGGATATTTGAACCACTAAATTCACCATCATAAAATTCATGTTGAGAATCTATTATTGTATTTCCAAATCCTACAAATGAACCACTATTATTTATAGTATTAGCAACTGATCCTTCTATTGATTCACTATAACTTTGTGTTAAAAAGTATTTATTAGATAAACCATAAGCTGATTGTGAAGGAGAGGTATTTAATCCATTATATCTATTAGTTGAACCCCCAGGTCCTCCACTAAATCTATATATTGATGATCCACTAATATATTCATATGCTCCTGTATCTCCTGATCCTGTATTATAGTCTCTAGGAAATGGTTTTATTGAGCCTGAATAATCATGAAAGGATTGACTTACTAAAGCTTGTCTTTGTCTATTTCTTTCTAAGATATGTTGTTTTATTACAATACCAGAAGCTAAACTAGTTCTAGCAGGAGTAAAATCTTTAATCATTTGAAATAATGAGTTATCAAAGAATTTTATTAAACGAACAAAATCATTAACATCATAATTTTGAATATATTTTTCAAAATAAGCATTATTTAAAGCATCTAAATCAGGATAGCTTAATGATGATGATAACATTTGTCTAGGATCTCCTATATAATCACCTATATTAAAATACCCAAGTTGGGCATTAATATCATCATTTATTTGATTTGCAGGTGAAAAAGCAACTTCTAAATAATCAGCTTTTGGACTATAACTCCCACTTTCAAAATTTTCTTGTTGAATAGTTTCTAATGGGGATAATACTATAACATCAGCATCTGATCCCGAAGGTGGTGATGGTAGATTTAATGAATGTAATTGAATGTTATCTGATACTCTATTTTTTATACCTGCAATTACTTGATTTTCATATATTTTTTCTACATTATTAACAAATAAAAGATCAGAATTATTTTGATTTATTACAAAATTACTACTTATATTTCCTGTTTCATCAAACGATTGGGTAATTTGAACCGCAGACCCTGTTACTCTAGGATGGATTGAAACTCTACTTCCAGTATTTAATTCTGTACCTAAATCTGCTCTAAAAGCTAATTCATTAGGTGTAGAATTAACATTGTTACCTTGGTCAGAATAAGGGTTTAATACATAATCATAAAAAATACTCTGACTTAATTGTGGGCCCCATAATCTATATTCTTGATATGACCCTGAAAATGGTTGGTATGTTTTTAGATTTACATTTATTAAATCTTTATGATTTACAGTTGAAATTATACCTCTATTCCATGATCTACCATCCGTAGCTGTTACTGAGGATGATAAATTAAATCCTAATTCTCCATTAATTTCATTACCTACATATAAGGATGCAGTAACATTAGAGGTAGCTCCGGCTGCTCCCTCTCCTGTATATCCTATTTGAAATGACCACCAATCATCATTAAAGAAAGGAGCATATACACTACAACTAACAGATGGGCTAAAAAGTACATCTGGAAAGAATTTTAAAGTACCCCAAGTATCATATTCACTAGGTGAGGATCCGGAATAAGAACCGGTTATAAAACCTGAACCTGTATATTCTAAAACTACAGCAGCTGAAGGATTATCAAATGGGTTTGATAAACTATCATCTATTGCCCATAGAGATTGAGAATATCTAATATTTGGGTTAGGTGTATTATCTGATACTATTTCAGGGATTGTATTTGGTTTAAATCTAAGTTGAACTGTACCTACTGAATTAAAGGATGGAATTTCACTTCCAAATTTTGTATCAATATTAAAAGAAGATGTAAGTGTATTTAATGAGTTTGGACCGGTGTTAAAGGCATAATTAAATACATTTTGACTAAAATCCCAATTAGTATTCTCATTTTTATCTTTACCCCCAAATTCATTAATTCTTAACATAGTATCAGGGATACCATAAGAAGTAATTAATGCTCTTAAACCTGCTATTGTACCTTTTGTTTTTAATAAGTAAGGTATGTTATGGTAAATACGTTTATATAAACGCTTATTAGTATCGTCTAAGGGTATTACATCGTTAGATGATGATATTTTAGTATCTATGTACTCATACCCAGTAGGTGTATTAACTTGACCACCTATTGAACCCGTTATATTAGGGAAGGGGAATAAACTACCTGATGGAGTTAATCCTAAAAAGGCAGTAAATAAGTCGTCAGTATTAAAATTATTTGAATATAATTTAATTCCAAAATCTCTGATAGCTTGAGCTACTAAATCCTTTGATACCCCAAAATTAATTCTATTATCCGTATTATACTTTTCAGTAATATCTTTTGTATATAGCCAAACATTATCAAAATGCTGACCAATCATATCTAAATATAATTCATATCTAACATTATCTGAATCATTTCTTAAATATTCAGGTATTGACCAATACAACCAGTCTTGATTATCTTGATCATAATTAGAGGCTGATAATGCTTGGCCTCCATAATATGTAGAAGTAGAATCTGCACTACCTATCCATTGTAATACTTCTGTACTTCCTGTACTATATAAAGTAAATGGGGGTTCTGTATTTGATTTTGGGTATGAGTATTTAGATCCGCTATTAAAATAAAGGAAATATTCATATCCATCAAAATTATTTATTGTATTATCAATAATAGAAGTTAATGAGGCCTTACTAGAACTATAAGCTGCTGTAGTAGTAGTTGATCCTGCTATATTTCCAAGATTTAAAGATAATTGGATACTAGCAGATTCAATTAGTCCAACTTTATAATAAAAATTTTCTAATCGTGTTTGGGCAGAACTAAAATTTACAAATTCTCCATAATTTTCATAATCAACATTAATATTAATTTCTTTTGAATCTAATAAATTTTTTAGTTGGTTAATTGAACTTGTAACATCTGAATTTAAGAGGGTATTATAAGAATATAATTGACCTGCTTCAGCTGATTCTCCTATTATGTTTAAATTAAGATTAGGACCTGATAGAAATATTGATGAATCGTTAGAAACGGGAACAAATGGAAAAAATACCTCATATGATTGGCTTTTAGATAATTTTTCTACTATCCAACATTGACTTTTTGTAGTATATTGAGCGGGTAATGGTTCATATAATTTAATTAATAAACTAGTATCCCCAGCATTAGAAGTATCTAATTGTAAATTATTAGCAATAATAGTATTATTACCTCCAAAGTTTAAAGCAAAATCTACAAAATAGGCTGATAAGTTTCTATAAGCAGTAAATGTTTCAGCACCTGTTGATATTGCTTCATTAGATATGGTATTACTAGCTAATCTAATTTCGGTTCTATCAGATGATATTTCTTTAATATAATATTTAAGAGTAGGAGAGGATGATATTCTTTTTCTATAAAAATTATAGGATATGTAATATCTTCCTATATCAAATCCAAAAGACTTTAGATCATTTTCAGGATCAAGTAATATGTCTCCTTGCCTTACATTAAAACTATTTAATGGGATTACATCTTCAGGGTATAATAATTTTTTATTTTCATCATACACATAAAATTCAATATAATCTCTATCTAAATCAAAATCAGTATCCTGACTAATTTGTAACATTAAACTAGTATCAGAAACTGAATATGTTTCTTTTTCAAAAGTAGTGGAATCTACTTGGTATATTTCAATGTTTTCTTCTTCCATATTTAATCAAAATACCCTACAGCAGAAGTTTTTTGGATTTCCGGCTCTGTAGTTGTGGTTGTTGTTGCTAATGAATTTGCGGTAGTTTGTATTCTACTTGCTGCCTCTGATTGTTGGTCATTAACAGCTTGAATTTGGTTTTCTAGTTTAGCAATATCTTCTTCTAAACCTTCACCACCTAAATCTTTTAAATTATTTACTTGTAAATTTAAATTTTCTCTTCTTAAATTTGCTATTTCAGCTCTTAAAGCTTGTATTTCTTCTGTTTTATCTTGGAAATTAATGTATTCACCACTTTGTTCTACTAAAAATTGATGTGAATTATTTGTACCTTCGGCTGGAATATCATAGAAAAGAGTATTGTACATATCAAAAAACTCTTCTACATTTGGCTGTTCTTCAATTTCTTGAGCAATAGTTGTAACTCCCAATTCTTTAAAAGAAGTATCTATTGTTTTTTGATATTCAGATTTACCAAATACTGATTTAAGAAGATTTACTTTTCTTTCTATATTAGCCATTATCCATTAACTACTTTAAAATAATATTGATCATCTTTTACTATTGTACTACCACTAATAGTAGTTTGTATTAAAATTTTATAATATCTTTCGGGTTCTAAACCATTCATGTATATAGTAAAATAATTTCCAATTTCATCACAACTTATTTTTGTATATTCATCATCGAAATTAATAATAAATTCATTAGTATCCAAGTCTTTTACAGCATATAATGAACTACTATTTAAATAATTATTAGTTGTAAATATAGATGCTGTTTGATAGGTACGAGCTGGAAATTCAGGGCGTACATTTAGTCTAAATCTATTTATACTTTCTGAATAAAATACTCCAGGATTGTTATCTAATGCTATATATACATCAGTAGAATCTATTTCATTTAAACTACCTGTTTCAAATGATTGATCATCCCATTTTATTTCTAAAACAGGAGGATATATTGTATTGGTATCTACTGAATAAAATTGCATTATAGGTTGAATAGCGTCTGATGTATTAAATTCAACTGTATCTTCCCATTTTACTATAAAGCCTTCATTTGCAATATTAGTATAACCACCTATAGAATTCGAACTAGAGTACCAAACATTAACAATATCTGTTACATCTAATTTTATATCCTTTTCAGTTCTTAAATTAAAAGTTTGATATGGAGTTAAATTAGTATTATTAGGATCATTTGATCCTGTAAACCAATTACCACCACCTGAATTGTCACTTCCAGACCATGAAGCAGTTACATAAGTATCCCATCCAGATGTAAGCCAATTACCACTTCCTGAAAAGTTTCTAGATACCCAACTTACACCATTTGTAGTTATTGGTGAATCTAAATATGTACCTGATCCATTATCCCATGAACCTGATACTGCATAGGCATACATATCTGTTTTCATTACTACACCTTGGGCTGTAGCTATAAAACATTTTAAATCACTAGAAAATGCTTTAGTATTACCTACTTCAGTGTTAATAATATTTGTAATTTGGTCTTGATCAAATTGAATTACAAACCTTTGTACTTGTGGTACTGGATTGTAGTTTACATTTAAGTTTCCAGCTTCTATAATAGCATCTATCCCTGTATTCATAAAGGGATAAAATGAATATAAAGCTGCATCTTGGATTGGAAATAATTTATATACTGCCATTTTTTATAATGTTACTATTCTACCTTTAATATCATCTGTTGGGTATTTAACCTCAAATATACAAGGATCTAATGATGGGTATACTACTCCATTTTGAGTTGCTCCATCAATATCATAAGCATATTCAGAATATCCGGTATTTGTTCCTGTTTTATTTACAATCATAACATTTTTAACACTTTGTGTGCCTGGGATATTATCAATTATACTATATAAATCTCTTATGATAATTGGTTGATTTATTTGCCAATTTTCTATTTGGAAAAATTGGATTAATCGAGAAATACATGCACTTAATACTTCATTGTTATTATAATTAGGTGAAATAATTACTTCAAATTCAACACCTATATTAACTACAAAACCATCTTTTATAGAAATAGTATCTCCTATCATTCTATATTGGTTTAAATATCCTTTTAAGTTATTTTTTAAAGCAGTTGAAGTTGTAATTAAATTACCATTAGTATTAGATGTTAAAACATATAAATCTAAATCAGCTCCCGTATTATTTACTAGAGGTTTTTGTATAAAGGCTTTGCTTATACCACCATACTTAGGGGGCATACTTAAAGCTCTAATTAAATAATCATCAGCAGTAACATTTCTAAGTTGGGTTCCATAATTAGATAATGAATTTTCCCTAATTTCTAAAAGTGTATCTCCATTTTGTCCTCCAGTAGCTGCATTTGGGTTATTTGTTGCAAATGAATCAAATATATATTGAGCCGTAGTTGAATTTAAACTACTTGCTAAAAATTTAACCCCATTTGTAATTGGAACTACTAATGAATTAGCAGGTACATTAGATGTAACTCCACCCCCTGTTAAATATCTTACAGTTAATGTTGTATTAGTAGGAGCAACACCATAAGTATTTGTAAAAATAAAATTAGTTGGACTATATGCTGTTGTTAATTTATTTCTTTCAAAAGGCAACCCTAAACCTATATTTGTTGGGTTTGGTGTAACTTCTTCATCAGTGTCTGATGGGTTACCTGAACCAAATTGGATTTGTAATTGGGTATCTGATTTGAATCTAGTTGCAAATCTACGTTGAACTTGTTTAGTTTGAAGTAAATAAGGAGTATCATCACTTTCTTGATAATTATTAGGATCATTAGCATTATCATTTTTAATTGGTTGATAAACTAATTCTTGTCCTAAATGATCTACTTCAAAATATTCATTTCCATTTGAATCAAATATATCTATTACATGGGATATATTACCATTATTAATATTTACTGTTGGAAATTCTTGAAAATCACCAAATGTAAAAGTTTCTGATTGAATAGTTCCTGATGTTGCTTTTCTAGTTTTTTTAATTAAATAATAAGTTGGATCTCCATTTGATATTTGAGCTATACTAACCTCAGTATCATCCTGAGAACTAGAAACTGTAAAATCTACAGGGTCTTCAATAATATAATTACCACCTAATCTAGTAGATACCGTAGTGTTTGCTCCTACAAATAAAGCATAATCATAATCTGGGACAATTTCTGTACTAGATAAAGTTTTAGCTGGGAGTAATTGATAAAAATCAATATCTACTGTAGCTAAAGATGTTACTTTAGGTTTATAGTTAAACATATAAGCTAGTTCAAATATATTATTATTTTGTCTAGCATATTGTAAATAAGTTTCTTGTACTTGATTATCAAGATAGAATGAAAGAACATCCCCTACATAAGAAGCTTGTTCTATAAACATCATTCCTATAGAACTCTGATCAAAATCTGAATAAGTGTTAGGGAAATATGTTTGAGAGAAATTAATAAGTTGAGATCTATAATCTGCAAAATCCTTATTAATATAATTTATGTTTCTGTTAATTGCCATTATTACGCAAAATTTAATATTAAATTATCATTGATATTAGTATTAGGGACTGAATAATCAATTTGTACTTTTATAGTATTAGCATCTCTTTCTTCAGTTACTAATATATTATCTAATTGTATTTCACTAAATTCCCTACTTACTTTATCTTGTATATCTTCCCTTAAAAAGTCTAAATTGTCTTTAGCAATTTGAGTAAATATAAACTGTCTTAAACCAGCACCAAAAAGTGGGTTTGCTATTCTTTCTCCGGGGTTAGTTAATAAATAATTAATTAAATTGCTTTTTAATGCCTTTTTAGTAGTATAATTTGGATCAAAGACAGCATCTCCATTAAGAGGGAGGTTTATACCTACAGCTCTTCTAGTGTTTAAATCAACAGGAAATATTCTTCTTTCTCCAAATGCCATTTAATTATCTTTTATTCATTAATCCCATAATTTGATCCATGCTTACATTTCCTTGGGGTAATTGACCATTAGGACTTGCTGTATCAGCATTTGTTACCTGTAAAGGAATATCATTTGTATTAGCAGACATTGTACCTCCAGCTCCTGGTCTCATGCCATTTAAAACGCCCATCATATTTTCTCTTAGCTTTACTTTATCCTGTTCAGGTAATTTAGTTTGTGGGATTGATGATTCAATTACTTGTTTTGGTGCACGTACAGCCTCTAAAAGAATATCTTTTAATTCATCTTGAATTGCTTCTTTTACGGCTTCTTTAACTATTGTTTTTAATTGACTGATTTTCATATATAATGATTTATTATAAATATTAACTTAAACTGCTTTTAAATCGTTTTGTTGTATATAGAATACTAATTCATCTATTAAAATTTGATCTACTGAACTAAATGATGGTTCTCCTTTTAATAATGTTATTCCTCTAGAATCTTTTGCAACTGCAAATCTTCTTTTTAAATCTCCTAACCCATTAGCTTCTGTTTCTACGGCAAGTTTAAAACCATTTATACTAGATATTATAGGTTCTCCATCTTCTTCTTGTTCTTGTGTTAAATCAATTAATTCTTGTGATAAAGCTTCAAATTGAAGATTATCATCTGTTGTACATTCTTGACTTAATTTATCGATAGCATTTAAAAGAGCTATTGCTGATATAGATCCTGCTACTGCAAATAATAAGGCTACTAACAATTCTCTATTTAATTCTTTATTTTGTTCTTCTAATTCTTTTAATAAAGTAATTATTCCTGTAAATTTATTTTGGAATGCTGTTGTTTGAGATGATATTAAACCACCAAAATCTTTAGCCGGTGGGATACCAATTGCTTGCGGTATCGGTAAGTTTTTTATAGATATTCTTCCAGATTTAAGAGCTGCACCTAATACTAAAGCTGCAGCAGCTATTCCAGTATTTACTGCTATTCCTTTATATATATTATTTAACTGTCTAACTACTTTGTTTCTTCTTTTAATTACATCTTTCAACCTACTAGGAGTAGGACAAGTTTTTTGTTTTGATTGTATAAGAGATGTTATACCAAATTCTATAAGTAATCCTAAAAGTACAGGAAATAAAGTACGTTTAATAATATTAGTTATTCTTAATACAGATTTTCTTCTTTGTATTAATGCTGCTTCTATTACAGATAAACCTAATACTTTTGCTTTATTTAATACCATATTAGAGGCATTTTGATAAAGCAACTTAGCTCTTTCTACTTCAACATCAATAGAAGTAATTTTAACTGTAGATAAATCACTTTTTACAGTTCTATCCCTGTTTAATATAGGTTGATATTTAGGAACATGACCTGGTTTAGTATATACTAAATATAAATTAAGTAAAGCTCGTTCATTTACGGGTAAAACAGGTACTCTTATACTAATATTAAAACTCCCATCTACTGGGCTTGTTGTTGCATCAAAAGATATTTTTTGAAGTTCTTTTCTTTCTTCTTTTCTAGCTTCTCTTAATTGATTACCTTCTGCTCTTTTAAATTCTCTTCTTTCTTTAGGAGTTAAAGCCTGAATTTCTTTAGCTGTTAAATTTTCTAATTTTAATGTATATAAACTTATATCCATAAATTTACTACCATCACTACGATATGGAGGTAATATTAACATATTAGGGTAAGGGAAATATTCTACCCCTTCTGCTAAATCTAATGGGTTAATTTCCCTAACATCAGCATTTACAACAGGTAAAACATCTTCAGATGAAAATGTTTCACTATTATAGTCTGGATCTGGGGATTTAATATTTACTCTTTCATTTAATTGATCATTTAATGATACTTGGTTGTCTGGTAATTGAAGATAAGCAGCTGATATTCTTACTCCACCAAAAGACCCATCAGTTTCACTTGTAGTAACTTCTAATTTTCTTGTCCTTTTTTCAGATTCAGATAATGTTTGATTTTCATCAATTTTTTTCCATTTGTCTTCTATTTGTACAGATTCACCGTATACCTTACCACTAATAACAAATGTTTTAAGTGTGGGAGTGTAGTCTCGTTGTTGCTTACGAATTAAAGCTCTAATTTCTGCTTTAGCAGATTCAACTGCATCACGAACATCATCCCTTCTTTGTCTTCTTCTATCCCTTCTCCTTGCTCTTCTGGCGGCTCTTTCTTCCCTAGATAAACCTTCACCAAAAAGGTTTAAATTTAATTCCGGAAATTGGAGTGATAAACTTGATAAATCTATATTTAGATTAGCAAAATCTATATCATCAGTATAACCTGAAGCAAAAGATACAAAATTTTGTTTTCCATATGCTACTAAATCTTCTTCTGAAAGTGAATCAATTTCAATTCCCTGATTTCTAGCGTATTGTAATCCTATTGCTTTTAATTCTTCGGAAGGTAATGAATCTGTTGCAGATTTAATTGTATTAGCTGTTGCTCCTAAATTTTTAGCTTTTTCTATACCTTGTTGAGCAGCTGTTACAAAACCTAAATTCATTAATTCAGATTCAGTTAATTCTGCTTTAGTAGCTATAGATTGAATTTGTTTATTTATAGCAGCTGTTGGAAGTTCCTGTCCAAAGATTTTTTTACCTTTAGCACTACCTAAAAATTCTTCTGCTAATTTTAATATGAATGCTTCAGTTGCCATTTTTATGTAGTTTGAACAGTTTTAGATAACATTATTCCTAATTGTCCTTTAAATCCTTCAATTATTAATTTTAAATTATCAGCCATAGGAGCACTTACAGCTAAATTGGGTTCTTCTATGATGGCTTCAGCTAAATAATTTAAAGCATCTAATAATGCTCCAAATTGTGTCATAAATGTATTTCCTAATATTAAAGATTCTGTAGCATTTACTCCACCTAGTTTTACATTATTACCTCTAATATTTACATTTCCTTTTCTAGAAAATAAACCTATATCTTCAACAGCAGATATTCCAATATGAACATGAGAATTTATTAAAATACTGTCTAAATTAGTATTAAATACTAAACGTCCTGAGTTTAATATAATTTGAGGTTTTTTATAAGTACCTAAAGTTTCAGGTTGAATTCCAGTAATAGATGGATATGATCTAAAATCAGATGATAATGGAATTTTTTGATTAGAGGTTAAATATATAGAAGATAAATCTTTATTTATATTTTCAATCACAGGTAACCAACCTTCATCTGAACTATCTGGGGATTGTCCATTTCTAAGGATTGTGATTGGGTTACCATTTTTACCAAATTCTGACCAATTATTTTGGTATAAAATATTTTTGGTTTTTATAGTACTTCCTAAACGTATAGAGTTACCAAATCTACCTTCATATATATTATCTCCTGTAAAAGGTAATAAAGGGTGAACATTTAATTCTTCTACAAAAGTACCACCATTAGTACCAGGTTCAGCTACAGGTGAATTTAAATTTATTTCTGTAGATTCATCTGTTATTCTTCTAACAGATCCTGCTTCTATACTTTGATAACTTTTTTGTTGTTGGTTAGGTAATTCACTAGTTTTTATTGAACTTGGATATGCATTATGGTGGGGATGGTTCCAAAGATTAATTGGATTCAAATAGTAATATTCTTGTTTTTTACCACCAGAACCCATATTTCTACTAGGTAGACTAAATAATAATACTACTTCATTAACTAAAGGAAAATTTTTTAAATAGGGCAATAAAGGGGTAGCTACAGTTAAATCTTTTTTATCAAATTGATTTATAGTAACATCTTCGCACATAATAGTACCAATCCCATTCCATTCACCATAATCTTCAAATTGAGGGTGTTGGTTATCTAATATAATATCTACTACTCTAACACTAGTAATTAACCCATTTATAGTAGGTAATTGAGATCCTTGTGTTGGATTTAAACTATTATTTAAAGCAGCAAAACCTTTCTTATTCATCCTTGTTTTCTTCGTAGTTTTCGTTAAGCTTATCTAATTCCGCCATTAATTCTTCTTTTTCGGCATCGGTAATACCCATTGAATCATCGCTGGAACTATTATTAAGCGCACGCTGTACTATAGTAGCCATTTTAATTAATTGTTCATCGTTACGAACACCAATTTCCATGTATTCCTTTATGAGTGGAACAATTAAAGTGGCATCACCTATATCATTTATAAGTGGTTTTAATTCTGAAATTAAACCTGTTATTTGTTTATCTTTCTTTTTTTGGTTGTCGTAGATTTCACTAAGAATATCCGAGAATTTCTTCTTTCCAAATACTACATTGTCTAATGCTCCCATAATATTTTTGGTTATAAATATGGATATAGAAAGGGTTTAGAATCTAGTATAACCGTTTTCTAAAAAGAATATATATTGTGATTTAAATATATCATGAAGTTGATCGGCTATTTTAGTAATTTTAGGGGTTTTTACGTCTACCATTTCTCTTATGTAGATATAAAGTGCCTTTTTATTAAATACCTCTAAATCTTCTCTTTTTCTAAATAACTCAAGTATAGCATCTGCTATTTGAGCATCATTCTTTTTTGGGAATAAATCAAATATGTTATTTTCAACATGATTTACATAAATATCAACATATTTATCTAAATCACTTTTTATTCTATCATCTCCTATACTGTAAATATGGGATGATCCTTCTTTAGATAATTCATCAACACCTACTTTATTTATTTTCTTTTTATAATTTTTAGTATTATATAATATTAACCACCTTTTAACAATAGTTCCAAAGTATGAATATGCTTTCGCACCACGAGTTGGATCAAATAAATGCATCTTAGATAATAAAAATGTAATTATCTCATGTTGTAAATGTTCTAAATCAGTTACTTCAGTGTGGTAAAATTTAAAAGTATGAATTATATTCTGGGTAAGCTTAAAGAACGCAAAATGTATTTCACGTTCATATATTTTAGATCTGATTTCAGAATCCTTAGTATTATTATATAACACTATAGCATCTTCAGTATCTTGGGTAAAGTAATTTTTACTTTTTTTTCTTCTTTTTCGTGGGGCCATAAATTATTAGTCAATTTTAAATTGAGATAAACCTTTTTGTAAAACCTTTATTTCATTAAAAAACCAACCTATTTCATCATCACTTTTAAATGTCCCCTTTTCATCAATTTCATCTAAACGTTTTTGGGATTCATCTAAGTGAGATGATAATTTATTTAAAAAATCAGATTGAGAAATAACAATATCTTCTGCTTTTTCATTTTTTCTTAAAAGGTTAAAAGTCGTGTATCCTAAGATAACGACTAAAAAACCTAAAATTCCTATTATTATTTCTGTTATCATAAACTATCTAACATATTCTTTAATCCTGGGCTTGAAATTGTATTAAGTGCCTTGGATTTGGATGACTTTATGTTCCCATTCAATGTATAATTTTTCTTTTTGGGCTCCACGCTATTTTCTCCATTTAATTTAGGTAACCATTCCCTTTCAAATTCTATACGAGCAGCCATTAAATCTGCTTGATGTAAGATAAATGGTAAGCTTGTACGTGGTTTTTGTTCTGGCATAAAAGCAAATAGATATTTTTTATTTCCCTCATCATATAACCCATCATGTGTTTGAATAGCTAACATTTCATTAAATGTATACTGTATACCATGGGATTGTAATAAAAATAACCCACGATCTGGAACTGCAGCAAAGGGTACTTTTTTATTAAACATATAATCTTCTCCTAATTTATCCCTTCTCCATTGATCAGTCTGGGGTATATAAGATTCGTTTACTTCATCACCCATTTTTCCTAAATCATGATTAATAGCAGAAAAAACAAGTTCTTCCTGAGTAAAAGTAGACATATCTGCACCAAATCCTTCCCATAATGCACTAAATGATAATGAGGCCTTTACTACTCTATTTACGTGTTCTACATAACCACCTGGAAATGCATTGTGATATTCTTTCTTATGAGCCGCGGGCATTAATATAATACGCTCCTCATATTTTTTATAAAATTCTAGTAATTTATCTTTTCTATCACCAGTAATATGTTGTTCAATGTTTGATAAAAATTCTATCCAATTTTGTTGGATTTGTTCTGCTGTTAATTTCATAACCTTTATTTATTTATATTTTATTCATTTCATCTGGAGACATTGGTTCTCTTTCTACCATATCTCTTAACTCCTCAATTATACCCTGAGCTTTCCCAATATTAATTTTATACTGTTCAATTGGAGATTGGCGATTTACAATTTGCTGGAGAGTGATTAGAATTGTATCTAATCTATCTAATTTTTTGTGTGCTAATTTTCTATTTCTCATGACTTATTTATATTTAAAACAGGGTATCCCTTAACCCTAATTATTATGCCTTTATTTCTACCCCTATTATCCCATTTTTCTAAAACCCTGTGATACTAAGGTACGTGAAAGAGGTAGCATAGCCTAGTTATTATTTTCTTTCTCTTAGAATTTGTTGTATCTTGAAAATATGTGCGCATTTTCTGTACTCTTCACTATCTTGGAAATATAAAAGTGCACTTTCCAAAGTTTTATTTAATATTTTAGGATTAAAATCCAATACAGCACGTTGGTGGTTTTTATCTTCTATATTAACTTGTTTAAGATAATTCCAAGCTCTATTAAATACTACAAATGAAGATGCCTCACGTGTTGATTCTGAGTTGTATGATGGTTGTTCTTTTTGAAGAAATTTTTCTAATTTATGGTGAAAAACAAAATGGTTAACTATTAATTTAGTAAACATACCTAATTTATGATATGGACTAGCATTAAAGGAAGCCAAATCTTTATTATCTTTTTCAATAATAGTTTCATCATCAAATAATTCAAAAATTTTATCTTTATTCACTCCCCACCAATTTTAAATGATTAAATGCTTTTTCAGCAGCATCGGCATAGTTAATGTCTTCATTTTCACTAATAGATGATGTTAATCTTTGCCATTCTCTAAAAAACCCACTCCTATGAGCTTTATAACCATATTCTTCTACTAATTTGGCATTAAATTCTTTCATCAATTATACATATGTAGATAATTTATTTTAATTCTGCTAATTCATTTTCTATTTGTGTTTGAATTGCCTTAAGAACATTATATTCATCAACAATATCTTTTTTATTAGGGTTTTCTGGGTGGTAATTCCATAATTCATCCATTACAGTACCTGTAGCCATTAAATCCTGAATTAAATTCGATTTTCTGTTATTTTGGATTTGTTCTGCTGTTAATTTTAATTCTTTCATGTTATTTAAATTTATTTCCAATTAAGTTAATTACTTCTTTTGCTTCTTCCAAATTAATTTGAAAAAATTCTTTATTATTATTTACTCTCTGTGATTTTAATTTATGATGTACTTCTCTTTCAACAGTTTCACCATTAAAACATTGGTAAGACCATTCCACTTTATAAGGTAGAGCAACACCGGTTGCAGAGGATATTTGTTTAGCTCTTTCCTCTGGGTGTTTTTTAGTATATCCTATTTTTAATAAACCAGGAGATGAAGGATTTGATAGTACATACACCCATTGATCTCCATTACCCTTATCTGAATATAACCCATATTTTTTATTGGTATAATAAGTTACATCTTCCCATCCCTCTCCTTTCTTGCTAGGTGTTAATGTAAAATATCTAGCATATTCTAAATCCGTGTTTCCATAGTTTTCTTTTAATGGAATAAATTTTTTAGCTTCTTGAACTGTTAATTTTTTCATTCGAATATAATTTTAAATTCTTTTTCTATTTCAATATCTCCATTAAATATAGTTTTAACAAAAACTTTAGTAGTATCACCTGCCATTTGATTATCAAAAAATATTTGTTGCTTTGGATGAGTATTATATTTACTTCTAGTACCAATTAATGTTTCAAAATAAGGACAATCCAAGCAAACATCTGGGTTAATTGAATAACCTACTATATTTAGTGGTGGGTGATTTATGGCCATATCCTGTATAGTGTACGTTAAATTACCAACAGGAATTGGGTTTGTATAATCTCCACTGGTAAAAAATCCTAAAACGCTATATAACGGTACTGTAAAAGTTAAACCATCAATCCATACCCAATAATCAGAATCAAATATAGTTTCAATTTGAGGAACCCCATTTATTATATAATCAGGGTGTAACTCGCTAGTAATTCCTTTTATAGTAAAATACTGAATATCATTATGTGTAATATGCCAATAACCATTATTATCTTGGTATACACCAGGCGATACAAGTGGGTCTATTTCAAAAAAAGTTTCACAATCACCTCCTAAACAAGGATAAGGTGAAATAAGCTCCTCTGGGCTGCATGCCCAAAGGAAACTTATTAAGGTTATGTAAATTAATTTTTTCATTATGCTACTAATTCTAATGCTTTACTAAACATTTTTTTATTCACATCTTGATCCTGCTTAAAGTTCTTAATAACTCTAGCTTGACGTAATTTTCCTGATGGTGTTTTGTATTCAAAATTACCTTCAATAATATTCTCCTGAACTCTATTAAATACTTCCCAAA
>JAAHTG010001147.1_pt1 | contig 19240 bp, 47 predicted proteins | sample 6116081 | NCBI WGS metagenome assembly JAAHTG01 (sample SAMN13939989, study PRJNA603662) | sponge metagenome | isolation source: marine sponge | host: Mycale hentscheli | place: New Zealand | collected 2005 | reverse complement strand
GCCAGACATAATGGCGATTCTCTCCTTTATGAACTCCTGCTCCTGGATATTATCGCTAGCGTTGTACTCCTCCCATAGGTCATTAATCCTATTCTCCACGTGTAGGTTGTGGCTGTCGTCCTTTATCAGGATGGTCCCTGACCTACTCACGATAACTTTCTTAGCACGTCCTAGGTCAGCCATCTGGATGTTCTCTAGGTTGTCGCCTGTATCCTCGGAGTAGTAGGTAGCACCTGTAGCTATGGCTATATCACTCATCAGGTCATGGCTCTTGTAGCCAAACTGCGGTGGTATAATCGAGCACACCTTGATGACACCCTTAGCCTTGTTGAGGTTTAGCGTGTTCAGTGCCGCTGGTGACAGCGTACCGATAATCAATAGTGGCTTGCCCTCTTGGATGATAGGGGCTAGTATATGCTCTATGCTGCTTGTGTGGTTTATCTCTTGGTCCGCTACAAGCACGTACGGGTTATCAAGCACACACTCCCCTTTCTTTACATCCGTTATAAAATACTTACTGGTATACCCTCGGTCAATCTTCATTCCCTTAATAACATCCGAGTAGGTCTCTGTGCCGCTGGCGTTCTCTACCGTCACCACACCGTTCTCGCCAACTGCGTCATACGCATCAGCTATAATCTTACCTATCGTCTTATCGTTATTAGACGATATAGTAGCCACATCTAACAACCTCTTGCCGTTAACCTTCTTAGCTGCCTTACCTAATTCCTTCACTACATACTTACTGCTGTCCTGTATAGAACGAATAATATCGGTTAGGTTCATGTGGTCCTTCACTCTCTTCTGTGCCTCCAGCACTATCGCCTGGGTTATTACTATTGCTGTTGTTGTTCCATCGCCAGCAGACACTGCCGTATTCTCAGCCGCCTCCTTCATCATTGTAACCGCAAGGTTCTGCGTGGGGTGCATAAGGTTAATACTCTTAGCTACCGTTACCCCATCCTTAGTTACTGTAATACCGTGTGTATGATTCTCTGACTCGATTAGGACTGTCTTGCCCCTAGCACCTAGCGTGCTCTTCACTGCGTCAGCCAGTGTGTTGATACCATCAATAAGGTCCTGGCGTGCCTTATCCTCAAAGCTTACTTGTTTTACTATCATTTAATTTGAATTTAATTTATATCAGCAAATATATACATTCTTTTTTAAACCAATCAAATCAAATAGCAAAAATCTAACATTCCATAAAAACAAAAAAAACATACCCTATTACTATATACTATTTACTACTCTATTTTATTTTTTTTTCTTGCTTACACGAGGAAAAATGTGGAATAGTGGAATGCTATCTCTATAAATTACTGATTATGAGTTACTTAAAGCTGGTTACTTAAAGTTTTAGAACTGGAATATAAGTGGAATCAATGTGGAATATCGCCTCACAAGTGGAATATTTTAGCCATTTATCCGTTTTTAAGCGTTTTAAAACGGCTAGCACCTTTGTATTTTTAGTAGTTTTTTTGTGATTCTGGTGTATATAAAGAAAAATGGGGACCAGATATCACTATCAAAATCCCCATTTACTATGGAACACACAAACTGTTTCTACATATCACCCATCATCTTAGAGATGCTATTCGCCTCTACTATCATGCTAATCTTCTCAGCTCTTTTCTTAACCTTGTTCATCTTAGCCATCTTAGTAATACCCATCTGAGTAGGTGGTGCATTGTTTATTAATCTACCGTTCTTAACCGTGTAGTCTTCGTTGTACATAAAATTCTTCTTCGCTTTCATTTTGTTTATTTTTAATATTTATAAAATGCCCCATCATTGTTAGGAGTTTTATCTTTTTTATAAAATGCCCCATCATTGTTAGGAGTTTTATCTTTTTTATAAAATCCTCTATCTCCAGTAGATATATTTTTTTTAGTTGATACACGTTCACATGTGCATGTTTTAGAGTTCCATTTCTTTTTAATAGTCCTATTTTGAACACACGCTAACTTATCTTTAGCAATTTGTTGTTTAGTTTTAAGATTACACGCCATATCTAATTATTTACAACAAAGATACTAATTATATTTGAAAGTAGCTATCCCCCCTTCTCAGTATTGGGCTCCAACCAAAGCAGCTCGTCTCTCCTAATAGGGGGATAACAATTGATACTTAAAGATACGAAATTTTTACGTGAGATATGTGGAGGTTGAGGGTTATATAGTATTATACGTAGCAGTACCCCTAAACGAAAACCGATTTAAAACACAATAGGGGGGTCTGATTTTGGTCGTTTAGGTCGGATTTTTTGAGATTTCTAAGGGGACTTAGTGTAATTGTTACAACATCTGCTTCGTGTACCTAGTACCCTATGCTTAGTGTAGTTGTTACACTATCCTTCGTGTATAACATACAACAACCTTAGTGTAGTTCGTACAATATCCTTAGTGTAAACTATACAATATACTTATGGTATTAATTACAATAACTACTTAGTGTACATTATACACTATCTATATATTAACTTAGTGTACATTATACATTATCTATTTTTAGACAAGACTAAATCTATTTTTAGACAAGACTAAAAACTTTATTAGGTGAACCTAAGTAAAGGATAATTCCCCCTCTATATATATAGATCATTAGACAATTTCTATTCTACCTCTGAAGAACTAGTCCTAACTAAATGATTATCGACAAGTTACGCTTAAATATTTTATGTATTAAGCCGACAATTAGTTGTTTATCGACAAAAAAGGGCTATTCATATATTTTTTTTATCTGTTGGCAAATAATTTAGTCTAAAAACATTTGGAAGTTATTTGTATTTATACATATATTTGTGTCAACAAACAAAACAACTAAAAACAATATTGTGGAAACTTTACTAAAAAATGAATTTTGCGAAATTAAAAGAACTATTGAAAATAAACTTTTAAGAATTGATTTAATTTTAAATACAGAAATGTACATACCTTATTATATTGATGAAAACGAAAATTTAATAAAATAACTAAACAATTAAAAACAATAACTAAAAATTACATTATGAAATTAAAATTAGAAAACATTGAAAACACAAGCTCAGGAATAGAATTTGCTAATATAATATGTGAAATGCCTTTTGAAAGAGCTAACAAAGAAACATTAACTGTTAAGTTAAGAAGTACAGGACTAGGGTGTAGAATAATGAGCGACCATTTAGTATATGAAATGAAATACATCTGTGAAACTTTAGACACCACTAAAATATCTAAATGGGTAAAAGAAATTTTAAAATCAAATAAATTCTTAAAAGAAGTTACAGAAATTTAATTTAACCAAAACTAAAAACAATAATTATGAATTTACCAAAGTACAAACAAAATTTAAGAATTGAGGGCGGCAAAGTAATAAGTTATGTTACACATGTTGCTACAATTAAAGGAAACGAACTACATCAATTAGGGTGGTGGTCTATGACAACACAAAAGCACATTAATTATGTCGCTAATGAATTAAATTTAAAACTAATAAAATAAACCAAAACTAAAAAATAAAATTATGGGATGGAAATACGAAATATTAATAGGACATATTTGGTTAGAAGTTAATGAAATTGCTCATTCTCATTCTAAATATAAAAAAAGAATAACAACTAAAAACAAAATTATAAACCAAAACTAAAAATTAATATTATGACTAAGGAAGATAAAATACAAAAATTAAAAGTTGCAATTAGTATTATTTTAAATGATACGGGAGCATACAAAAAGATAGGAGAATTACTAGAAAAAAATGTTCATCATTTCGGGACTAGTGCCTTAACTCAAACCAATTTTGAAACCAATGAAGATGATGTATTAGAAACATTTGCTTATGACCTTGAAGATAGTGTACAATTTTTACTTGAAGAATATATTTATTCAAAATAAATGTAACAAAATAAATAAACCTCCGTTAAACCATATAAATATAAAGAGATGAACTTATACGAACTAAATAAATTAATTGCAGAATTAGAATTAGAAAGAGATGAAGAACTAATAAACTTTTATAAGAAAAAAAGAGTTGAACTAATAAAGACAATAGAACAAAAAATTAAAATAGAATTGAATAAATTATCAGAAGATAATAAACGAACCGAACAACTAAAGAAATTTATAAACCAAAACCAAAACTAAAAAATAGAAATTATGAATAAAAAAGAAATGAAAGAAAGAATGGAAAAGATTATAAAGTATTACCAAAAAAATAAAGAAGAATTTTGGGTAGAGTGTTTATTAAGTAACGAAGAAGACAGACAATATTTATATAATGACTGGATTGAAGATTATTTTAAAACATCAACGTTTGAAGATAAATAAAATCAAGAATTAAATTTATTGTAAAACTAATTATTAAAACTAAAAAATAAAATTATGAAAAATTACAAAACAGAAACACAAAAAATAAAAAAGATAGCAGATTTAATAACAGATAATTTTCAGGAGCAAATTACAGATTTATTCATTACTTATAATATAGAAACGAAAACAGAAGAAGAAGAAGATAAAAAAGTTAATGAAGTTATAAAAGAAATAATTAAAACATATAAACACTAAAAAATAAAATTATGAATACAAACGAAACAAAACAACAGGAATTATTATTCAGAGTGATGGTATTAATATCATTTAGTAGCATAATAGTAATGAGCATAATAGAATTGAGTTAAGCAAATAAATAAAACAAGATGAAACAATTAAATAAATACCAATTAAATAAAATATCTAAGAACCTAGACAAATGGTTTAATGTAGCAACCAAAGAGGAAATAGAAAACGGATTAATTTGGTATAAAAAAGCGAATGAAATTTGTAAAGAAATAGCTAAACAATTCAACACCAGTGAAATAATTGTAGCAGGAGTTATTTCTGCCTTAAGTCCTAGAAATAAATGGGAGCAAAATATTAAAGATGCTATAAAAGTTTTTCAAGCTGTCAAAGATAATAAGCTGCCAACAGAAATAAAAGTATGTACGTTTCACACAAATAAATTTAAAGCATTTGAAATAGCAAAAGGAAATAAAAAAATTTCACCTGATAGCCAAAAGACATTTGCCTTTGTAAACAATATAGCTCACTTAGATAACAACTTTGTAACGATTGATGTCTGGCATTTAAGAGCGTGTTTTAATAAAACGATGGGTTCATGTGGTAAAATAGCTTACAAACAAATACAAAAATTAACACTAAAAAAAGCAGATAAATTAGGGCTAAAAGGTTTTGAATATCAGGCGATTTTATGGGAAAGTGTAAGAAATAAATTCGTATACTAAAAAATAAATCGTTCACACTCATCAAAGTAATTAACTAATAAATAAAATAAAAACTATGAAACAATTTAATAAACAAGAAATAGAACTATCTAACGGCAAAGCAATCTTTGTGTACACCAATAAAAAAGAGGGATTAGTACGAAGTAATGAAGAACTAATTTTAATCGATGAGGTGCAAGGATATGAGCATATACAATGCCCTAGCGAAGTACAGAAGGAAGTAAAATTCGTAGGAATTAAGGGACTAACAGATTTTATCTTTGATTAATAACTAAAAACTAAACACAATGAGAACTATAAAATTATCAGTAACAGATTTAGAAAGACTTTGGATATTAACTGCAAATGAGGCAGAGTATAATTCAAAAGAAGGAAGTAAAAAACAAAAAATATATTATGAACTTTCAAATAAACTAAAGAAAGCAAGTTCAAATATTGAAGAAATAGATAAAAAGTTAAATGAAAAAGAAATAGATAAAAAGTTAAATGAAAAAGTAACTAAAACAAAAGAAGATAAATGCTCATTTCAGGACTATTACGACTTTGATAGAGGTTACTTACCAAAATAAAAAAATAATTTAAATTAATTGAAACCTTTTTAAAACTACTCCGTTAAACAATATAAATATAAACACAACTAAAAAATAAAACCAATGAAATACAAATTATTTGACACACAAAGACAAGAATATAAAACAGACTTTAATTCTAATGAGATGATATATAATGACTTAGAAGAAGTAAAGGAAGACATACATAGCTTTCACTCCATTGACTATGGTGGATTAGAAAAAGAAGAGTTTAATAGATTAGACCTTTCTGAAATGCTAGATATCTTCGGGTGGGAATTGAAACCTTTTTAAAACATTAACTTATATAAATATAAACACAACTATAAAACTAGAAACTATGACACAACAACAAGCACAAACAGAGCTACAAGAGATTGAGAGAATAGCACAAGCTATCTTAAATCAACAGACAGATTACAAAGGTATTGAATTACCTAGAGGTCAAAGATGTGGCACACACTACCAACAGAAAAGCTACGCCCTAATTAAAGCAAGAGAATTAATAGAATTTAATAACCAATTAAACAAATAGATATGAATTACAATTAAAGAATTAAGCAAACACTAGGGGTGGATGATAAGAAATTATTAATTGGCACTGAGGTATTGAGATGGTAAGCCCATAAGAAGCACTAGTGTTTTTATTTTAATAAAATTAATGATAGAATTTAATAACGCAACAAACAAAATTATTTTAATTATGAAAAATAAAAAACTTATCTCGGAAAAAAATTATAACTATTACTATAAAGATTTTATAGATGGTGCAACATACAAAGTACAATCTTATTTTATAGCTGATATAACTTTTAATATGTGTAGACTATCTTTTAAAGATTGTGATTTTAGTAAAAGAGTAGAGGTTGATTTTGAAACATTAGAGTAATATTGTGTGAGTAATAAAAACAGAATTATAAAATAATATACAAAAGCAACTGAAAAAACATTAAATTTAAGATATGAATGAGATAATTAAAGCACTAACGGAACTAAAGGATAATAGATTGCTTGAGATAATTTTAAAGTGTACGGATGATGACATAGAAAACCAATTCCAAAACAATATCCAAAAGCTAAATGATGAAGAAAACAAATGGGTATATGGTATAGAACTCTCTGAAAAAGGTCAGAGTGGATACGAAATGAGTGGAGAGGTTAGATTATTAACTACTGAATAAATTAAACAAATAAACACAATAAAAAATAGAAATTATGAGATACTACAAATGTAAAAGTTGCCTATACGATTGGCTACAAATATATAGCTTATTTGCAGATAGGTTAAAAAAATGTCCTAAATGCAATTCAAAAGATGTTAAACTTAGAGAAATAGATGAGGTGATATAAATATAAAACACTAACGTACAAGAATATAAACCAATAAAACTAAAACTAGAAAACATGAAAAAAATAACGATAGCTATATTTATTATAATTATATCAGTTATATCAGTAGGATATGTAAAAGAAGGACCTAACAACAAAGAGATACTTAGGCAACACATTTATGACCTAGTAGAGTACATACACGAAGATGAATTTAACGGAAATATTAATTGTATCAATGAGGTATCTCCAATATACCTAGACAAATTGTCAGATATAGAAGAAACATTAAACAAATTGTAACCCTAGACAACTAACCAACGTACAAGAATATAAACCAACTAAACTAAACACAATGAAAACATTTAAAGTAGAATATTGGAACGTAAAATATCAAGGAGCTAAATCAAAATTAGTAAGGGTAGAAGAATGGGAAGACACAGATGAGTCTTTTGCAAAGTATTATGAATTAAACAATCGCTTAAAATACTGTAACGGAAGTCATTACACTTTTGTAAGTGATGAAGTACGTAGAAGGTATACGGAAAAATTTTTTCCTAAACACCACACAATAAGAAATTACTACAGAGGTGGTGTAGTAGACTAATAATAAACTAAACTAAACACAATGAACACAACAGAAAACAATAAAATAATCGCAGAATTTATGGATAAAGATGTTGCTTTATTAGAAAGTGTAGGAATAGAGAAATACACCTCAGATGAACTACAATACCACAAATCTTGGAATTGGTTAATGCCAGTCGTGAAGAAAATAGACAATTTATTTGGAGAAGATGATACTATAGATGATATTATTAATAGAGTACATAATGCAATACTACAATTCGATAGAAAAAAAGTATATAACGCAGTAGTAGAATTTATTAAATGGCACAACCTAAACAAATAGAAACTATGAACGAGCTAGAAAAGATAACCGAGTGTAAGAAGTACTTAGCGTACATCAAGCAGAAGTACGGAACAACAGATGTAAACACAATTAAAAACCTAATCAAATGAAAATAGATATAAGAAACGACAAGGTAGTATATGTAACCATAGGTAACTACGAGTACTACATAGATGATAGTACAGGTGAGCAGATAGTGGATGTTCATAGAATAAATAATGATGAGTGTGAACAGGTTAAGGAACTTAACACACACCAGAAAAATAAACTCATAGCAGAGTTTATCGGACACAGGTCTGTCATGCCATACCATAACGATTGGAACTACCTACATGAAGCAGTAGATAGACTGAAGAAGGTATGTAACTATACATTTACCAGTTTTAATAACAAGCACCAGGTATATGAACGAGTCGTTGAGATAATACAATTAATCGACAAAAAACAATGATTAGTCGAAAAGTGTAAATAAATGTAACTTTCTACATTACCTTACGTAAAAGAATATAAACCAATAAAAACAAACAAACATGAAACAAACAATCAATCAAATCAAGCAAGACCTTACCTGCGTAGCATTGGCTAGTGGAGTAATGGCAACAATCACAGGTGTATCATTCATCCTAATAGAGATATTCGGATACTAAAACTAAACAAAATGAAAAACTTATATGACCTAAGACCTACACTAGCAAAGGGAGGGTTCTCCTGGAGCTTACAGATAGGCGATGTAACAGGTATGCCTTTCTATGCGATAGCACTAAACAAGGCGAGTGAGAGGGTATACGATGAGCTACCTACCAACACAGAGATACGACAATTCATTGTCGAGAATATCGGAGAGCTAATAGAGGAGAACATCGTACTGGGTGGATGGAAACACAAAGGTAAGTACTACCTAGACACCTCAGAAATATTTAATAAGAACGAGATTAGCTTAGGTGGTGCATTACAACTAGCCAGTAAGAGACATCAGATAGCTATCTACGACTTAGAAACTAACAAAGAATACAAAGTATAATTAAATAAAAACAAATAGATATGGTACGAACATTTTATATACCCAATGAGAAGAAGAAAGTAATGGATACGTTCAAGAAGAATGCGTCCAAGAACAACACAAGCTATTCCAAGTTGCTTGTAGAATACATGGATAACTACAATAAAAAAATAGGCGATGAAAAGAGATAAGATAATAGAGTTCTTAGAGTGCTACGGACTAATGATATTCGCAGTACTTATAATGTTACTCACGCTACTAATCTGTAAAAATATATAATGGCAGGATACTTTATATTAATATTATTAGCATTTATCGGGGTACTCATAGTGGGTATCCTGATTGGAAAAGAAATGTACGACTAAAATAAAACTATGGATAGACTAGCACACATATTAAACAGAGATGCAATAAATAAATTGCATGATAAATTAAAAAATAAAAAATACTTTTATTATAATAACAAATTAAAGAGTGAGATTATGTTTGACAAAATAATAAACATAACATGCGACCACTACAAAGTAAATGTAAATGATGTTGTTACTACGTCTAATCGGAAACGACCAGTGGTAATGGCTAAGTATTTAGCTATGTATATTATCTACCAAGACTTCCCTTATTTATATGACACTCATGTAGCAAAAATCTTTAATTGTCATAGGACTACTGTGTTTTATGCTCTTAAAACACTACCTGATTTACTAGAGGTTGATAAAAGAACACAAGAAAATTACAAATCTATTAGAAAAAAAATAGATATATTATACACTAAATCTAATATAAAATGAAAAAGAGAACACTAAACGAGCTAAGACAGGTAAAAGACAATGTATATGAACCCAGGTTAGACCTAGCTAAGGAGTACACAGCTAGTAAGACTATAGATGAGCTGGTGGACAAGTACCCCAACGACATAGACCTAGGTAGAGAGCTTAGAAAACTTAAAACCAAAAGAAGATGAAAAGAAATAATTGGAAGACATACAAGATTAACCTAACGGATTACCAGGATGAGTTCTTAAAGAATAAAAAGAGAGAGGATGGCACGACACTATCCTGGATGTTAAGTAAGGCAGTAGAGCTATACATAAAGAAGTGTGAGTCAGAGAGTATTAACGGCATAAAACAACGACTACTATGAGTAAACTATCGATGAAACTATCAGAACTAAAGACTAAGGCAGAGCTATACATGAATAAAAGAAATCAGATTATGCGTAACATAGGGTGTGGAATGATGGAGGTTATATCAGAGATAGAGCCAATAGTTTTTAAAGAAAACACACCCGACAAGGTACAGGCATTACTGATGTATCACAAGGAAGAGATACTTAGAGAGGGAGAACCAGAAGGAGTAAAGCGAGACATGGAGCTAAGGTACGATGGAATGAAGCTGTGTGAGGGCATCTGTAACGGAGGGAGAACCAACAAACGATACTTCGATAGGGTAATAAACAGCTTAATAGAGGAGGGATATGTTAAGAATAAATTCACTATAATAATAGGTAAAAAGAATTATATTCAATAACTTTGTAACCTTTTCTACACACAAACGTACACACATATAAATCAAATAAAATCAAAAACTATGGGAAAAACAAAAGAAACATTTATGCAAGAAACAGAGGGTAAACTAGACCACCTGTTCAACCACGTAATCAGACAATACTACGATGGAACATTAGAGCTAGAGGCTTACATGGACACAGTAAGAGAGAGGGATAATGGAGAAGAGGACTCAGAATAGTTTATGGAATGAATTGGTGAACGAAAACAATACCCCTGTGTTCACCACTCCCACATCCAAGTTCACTATCCTAAATGGATACAAGGTAGTGAGGATGAACGATGGTGAGGTAATCATATACAACACCAGGGGGAGCTCAGATTTCTATAAGGAGATAAGCTCATTTGATGAGGTTATTTTACTAAGAAACGGCATAATCAAAGGTACCCACATACTAAGTATAGAGTACCTGGAGATGAAGCTAGAGGGAATGAACAGGTCTATCCAACACCTAATGAACTCAGGTAGGGAGCAGAGTCTTGAGAAGGCAAGGTCCACCAGGAGTGAGATAATGAGTAAGATAAGTAAGCACTACAATAAAATAAAATGAAACACAACGGAGACTTTAGCTACGACCTGCTGCTAGGACAGAAAGGCGAGGGATTACTTGCCGACATACTCAAGCTAAATGGTGATAAGATAGAGGTAAAGACCGACTACAAAGCTACCAGGACAGGTAATTTATTCATTGAGTACGAGAGTAGAGGTAAGGCAAGTGGGTTATCCACATCAAGGGCAGACTACTGGGCGTTTATTATTAGCAATGAGCAGATTATAATTATTGAGACTAATAAACTAAAGACCTTATGCAGGAATAATAACCTATCAAGAGTAAACGGAGGGGATAGTAACACCAGTAAGGGTGTGCTACTACCATTAATTAATATAATAAAATAAAATACAATGGAAAAAAACAAATCAACGTACGATATGCTATCCAAGATAGACGTATCAAGTAAGACAGAGAAGAAAGGAAACTTAACGTATCTATCCTGGGCTTGGGCTTGGGCTGAGGCTAAGAAGGTGTGTCCAACGCTAACACGCAGGGTGTATGAGGGTGAGGATGGTATGAACTACTTTACTGATGGTAAGACTGCGTGGGTAAAGGTAGGGGTGTCTATAGATGGTCTAGAGCACATCGATTACCTACCAATTATGACCACACAGGGTAGACCCAGGTCGATTCAATTAGAGGCGATTACAAGCTTCGAAGTGAATACAGCTATACAGAGGTCTACTACTAAAGCGTTAGCCCTTCACGGCTTAGGATTAAACGTCTATGCAGGGGAAGACCTACCTATGAGTGAGGCTAAGGATGATACACCTAAGATTTTTAACTTAGACATTGGTGATGCTAACTGGAAGAAGGTATTAGGGTATGTATCAGATAATAAGGAGATGGGGTTGACTAAGATTGTTAAGAACCTGGGTGTTAAGTATAAGATTACACCAAAGATAAAGACTGAACTTAATAAAGTAATTAAGTCATGATAGCGGTAGAGGAGCTAAGGGACGACACCAAGTACTATGGTTCGTTTGGTAAGAAATACCTGTCTAACTCAGACATAGGTACGCTACTGAAAGACCCATCTAACTTCGGTAAGCCCAGGGAGACAACCCTACCCATGATACTAGGTAGGTACTTCCATACATTAATGCTAGAGCCTCAGAAGATTAGTGATTTTAAGGTGTGCGATACATCAACTAGGAACACTAATATATTTAAGGACCTATGTAAAGAATTTGATAGGGATAATATTATCCTATCTAAGGAGGTAGATGAGATGAACTTTCTAACCTCTGAGATTAAGAAGAACTTGTTCTTCAATGAGCTTATCTATGATGAAGATAATAAGTTCGAAGAGCCAGCCATCGGTGAGATTGGTGGTGTTATGTGGAAAGGTAAGGCAGATATAGTTACACGAGATTTAGTAGTAGACCTAAAGACTTGTTCAGACATTGACAAGTTTAAGTATTCGGCTCGTAAGTATAACTATGATAGTCAAGCCTGGGTATATAACCAGCTATTCGGTAAGCCGATGTTATTTATCGTTGTCGATAAGAAGACTGGTCGTACAGGAATGTATGACTGCTCGGATGAATTTTTAGACAGGGGTAGAGACAAGGTCTTCCAAGCGTTGGAAGTCTTTAAGACATTCTTTGGGGAGAGTCCCACAGAGGATATTGATAATTATTTTATAAACGAACCACATTAAAGCTATGGCTACATTAATTAGTGCGTCACTGGATGTGACAAAGATTACAAAAGATAGATTGAATGAGGGTAAGTACCTTAACATTACTATCTCAGTAAATGATGATACCACCTACGGAAATAACTGTGGGGTATATGAGAACCAAACAAAGGAGGAACGTGAGGCTAAGGCTAAACGTAACTACATAGGCAACGGCAAGGTAGTATGGACCGATGGTACCATTACACTTGCGGAGAAGGAAGAGAAGAAGGAAGAGAAGAAAGTAGAGGCTAAACAAGAGGACCTACCTTTCTAGGTTGATTAGAGTGAACATAGGGGCATGACGCATAACGTAAAAAACATAGCCCCTATTACTCTTATAGTAATAAGTGTATTACTTTTTTTTTCTCCGTATACGTAAGGAAATAAGTGGAATACTGGAATAAGTGCTGATAATCAAGCAGTTAGGTCCAAAAAATGTGGAATATAAGTGGAATGGAAGTGGAATATTAGTAAATAAGTGGAATAAAATGGACGAAAACACACATAAAATAACAATTTTTCAAACAATCAAAGACACCTCAACACCATTCTTTCGTAATGTAGAGGTGGTTTTAGAGAGAATTAAGGAGGGTAAATCTAAGGATTTAGTAGATGGGATACGCAAGGAAAAGGATAAGGAGAAGAGGAATGAGCTAAAGAAACAACTCCCAGCTGTATGTTTCTCAGGTGAGTTTAATAAGAGAGCTGATAGCTCTATAATTAATCACAGCGGTTTAATCTGCCTAGACTTTGATGACTTTAAGAACAAAGCATCGCTAACTAAGAAAAGAAAATCATTAGAGTTTGATAACTTTAGCTTTGCGGTGTTTACCTCACCAAGCGGTAATGGAATAAAGGTATTAGTTAAGATACCTAGGGATGTGGATAATCACAAGCAGTACTTCCAAGCGTTAGAGGACCACTACAACTGTGAGTACTTCGACACTACATGCAAGAACATATCTAGGGTTTGTTACGAGAGCTACGACAAGGATATATATGTTAATCCTAAGAGCAAGTTATGGGATAAGCTAAAGATAGACACCCAGGAACAGATAAGTACCAACACGGGTCGCTTAACGATTAAGGTTGATGATGATGATGATATAATAAATAGACTAACTACATGGTGGTCATCTAAGTATGGTATGGTTGATGGTCAAAGGAATAATAACCTGTATATCCTAGCGGCAGCCTTTAATGAGTTCGGTATAGACCAAAACATGGCAACCTTTGTGATGAAGAGGTTTCACATGCAGGACTTCCCTGAGTCAGAGGTTAAGCAGATTATCAATAGTGCATATAAGAACGTCCACAACTTCAATACTAAGTTCTTCGAGGATAAGGAACGAGTAAATCAGGTTAGGGATAAGATAAAATTAGGCGTACCAAAAAAAGAAATCCGTTCTCAACTGATTGATGCTGGGGTTGAGGACGATGTAGCGGATGCGGTAATATCAGAGAAGGAGAAAGATGCTAATAGCCTACAATTCTGGCACAAGAGTGATAAGGGAGTGGTGTCTATGATACACATTATGTTTAAGAATTTCTTACAGGATAAAGGATACTACAGGTACTACCCTGATGGTGGTGATAACTTTATATTCATTAAGGTTAAGAGTAATAGGGTTGACAACACTACCGAGGTAGAGATTAAGGATGATGTGTTAGACTACCTACAGGAGCTTGATGACTTGAGTATATATAATTATTTTGCAGATAAGACAAGGTATTTTAAGGAGGACTTCTTATCGCTACTAGACCCTAAAAGTATACCATTCTTGAAGGATGATAAAGATAATGCCTACATCTACTACAGGAATTGTGGGGTGAGGGTAACTAAGGATGGTCTGGAGATTATTGAGTATGAGAACCTTGGGGGATATGTGTGGAAGGACCAGATTATAGATAGAGACTTTGATATATGTGACTCTAATGCCTGTGACTACAAGACATTTATAAGTAATATATCTAATGGTAATGAGGGACGGATAAACTCAGTCAGGAGTACTATAGGTTTCTTACTACACGGATACAAGGATAAATCATTCTGTCCTGCCGTTATAGTTAATGATGAGGTTATCTCTGATAACCCTGAGGGTGGTACAGGTAAGGGATTATTGGTTCACGGCATCTCTGAGCTCAAGAAAAATATTATTATCAATGGTAAGGAGTTTGCTTTTGATAAGTCCTTTGCCTACCAGCTAGTATCCGCTGACACACAGATACTAACCTTTGATGATGTTAGGAAGAACTTTGGTTTTGAGAACCTATTCAGTGTAATCACAGAAGGTATAACCCTAGAGAAGAAGAATAAGGATGCTATCAAGATACCATACGAGCACTCACCTAAGGTAGTGATAACCACTAACTATGCTATTAAAGGTAAGGGTAACTCTTTTGAGAGAAGGAAGTGGGAGCTAGAGCTAACCAGGTACTACTCTAGTGACTTTACACCCTTGGATGAGTTCGGTAGGTTATTGTTCGATGACTGGGATAAGGATGAGTGGTGTAGGTTTGATAACTACATGCTGGATAATTTGAGGTACTACATAGAGAAAGGTTTTGTTAGGAGTAGCTTTAAGAACCTGGAGACAAGGAGGTTTATAGCTGAGACTAATCATGAGTTCTTCGAGTGGTCTACCGATAAGGATACCATGTTATTGAATAAGAGATTATACAAGGGCGATGAGTACAATAGCTTTATACTAGAGTATCCTGACTACAGCAGGAAGTTGTCTCGTAAGATGTTTCTTAAGTGGTTAAAGTCTTACAGCGTATATAAATCAGGCAAAGAGCCTAAGGAAGGAAGAGATAATGTAGGTAGATACCTAGAGATAATAGTAAAGGAGCCTGACACTCTTATATTGAACGATGAAATAGATTTATTTTAGTTATGGATGAGTTAGATGTAATAAGGAATTTTGATTTAGCGATGTATAACTCGTACTACTTCATCACTAATGAAAAAGAATTAGAGGAAATGATAGTTAATAATCAGATATTCTTTGCACATGATATCGACCACCCACCCACTACTAAGGACCTAGAGGAACTAATAAAGTTCTTTGCTGATAAGGATGATTTTGAGAAATGTATTAAATTAAATAAAATAAAAGAAGATGATAAAAATAATTAAAGATATTATTCAAGATTTAAATGATGACCCTTATTTATTTGGGGCTTGTTATATAATGGTATTGTTTTGGGCTTTAATATTAGTAGTAATAATTTTTTAACTAAAAGAAGATGGTAATAGTAATTAAGCCTACAGTTATTTTTGGAGAGAAATGCTTACTATCCTTTGGGTTGTTTAAGCAGAGTGGATACGATGTGTTGAGTATAGTTGTAGCGTCTATTAGCTTTAATAGATATAGCAATACGTTGTGTCTTTGTTTATGCCTACCATACGCTATAGAGGGGGCTTTATTTATACGAATAATAAATCAATAATGAGAATTATAAAAAAAATAATTAAGTATATATTCACTGGAATAATGATTATCTTTTTCTTTTTTGTAATAAAAGGATTTTTAGAGATACTCGTTGTATCATTAATGGGATAACTATGGAATTTAGAGATTATCAAATAGAAATAATAGATAAAGGTTGTAAGGTGCTTAGGGATAGTGGATTACTATATCTATCAATGGAAGTAAGGACAGGTAAAACCTTAACCAGCCTAGGTATATGTAATGATATGGGGGCTAGTAATGTACTATTTATTACTAAGAAGAAGGCTATATCTTCTATTGCCGATGATTATAGTATGTATAATCCAAACTTTGACATAGAGATTATTAACTACGAGAGCCTACATAAGATACCTAATACCAAGTGGGATGTAATTATATGTGATGAGGCTCATAGTATGGGAGCTTTTCCTAAGCCCAGTAAACGTACTAAGCAGGTAAAGGAGTTAATGCAATCTAACAATGCTGGGTTAATACTTATGTCAGGAACACCCACCCCTGAGAGTTTCTCTCAGATGTATCACCAGGTATATTCACACCCTAATAATCCGTTTAGTAAGTACAAGAGATTTTATCAGTGGGCTAAGGATTATGTGAATATAAAAAACAGATACATCAATAGTATGGTTATAAAGGATTACTCTGAGGGTATTAAGCAGAAGATACTAGGTGAGATGCAACCATATATGATATCCTACACCCAGAAGGAGGCAGGCTTTAAGTCGGTTATTGATGAGGAGATACTAGAGGTTGACATGACTGATGAGACCTATAGTATGTGTAAAAGGTTACAGAAAGATTTAGTACTCTATGGTAAGGAGGAGACTATAGTAGCTGACACTGGGGTTAAACTAATGCAGAAGTTACACCAGATGTATAGTGGTACTATTATATTTGATAGTGGCAAATCGTCAGTACTAGATGACACAAAGGCACACTTTATATATGATAACTTCTGTGGCTCTAAGGTTGCTATCTTCTATAAGTTCAAGGCAGAGCTAAAGGCACTTAAGTTTGTGTATGGAGATATGTTAACCAACGACCTTGATGAGTTTAATAACACCGATAAATCTATAGCCCTACAGATAGTTAGCGGTAGGGAAGGTATTTCCTTAAGAAATGCAGAATATATACTTTACTATAATATTGACTTCAGTGCCACCAGCTACTGGCAGAGTAGGGATAGGATGACTACTAAGACCCGAACACACAATAAAATCTATTGGATATTTAGTAAGGGTGGTATAGAGCATAGAATATACAGGGCTGTAAATGGTAAAAAGAACTATACCCTCTCACACTTTAGAAGGGATTTATTAACTTTGTAATACTATTTATTTAATTTAAACTTATATTTGTTACATTATGACAGACTTAGAATACCTTAATACAGTACCACATCCAAGGGAAAGTAATTTTTCTATAGATGGTAAATGTTATTATATAAGACAAGATTACAAAGAAGCCGTATTTAAACACAACCCTAACGACACTGTGGAGGAAATTATGGGTACTTACTTAGGTCACAAACCTGATTTCGATTCATTTGAGGATTGGGTGGAGAAAAATGGTTGTAATGATTTCTATAGTTATGACGATTCAAGTTTAGGAGACGAAAGAGGTTGTTGGAATTGTGGTCAGGCTTTATCTAATCACTAATGACCGAATCGAAACTACAGAAGAAACGAATAACTGAGTTAGAGGCTGAGGGGTACTATGTACTCAAGCTGATGAAAACCAATAAGAATGGGATACCAGACATACTAGCAATTAAACCTGGGGCAGATGTAATCTTCTCAGAGGTAAAAGGTAAAAGAGGTGTGGTATCTAAGTTACAAGAATTTAGAATAAACGAACTAAAAAGATATGGATTTAAAGCAGAAGTCTACAGAGAAGGACAATAGTATCGAACTAGAGATGGGGGTTATATTTAAGCTCACAGATAAGAGCACAGCTATGTGTGACCAGATATTTAATGCTTTAGAGATGATTGATAATAAGTTTAAGGGGCGTAAGTCATTAGGGTATAAAATAAAAGAGGACGAGGGGCATGATGGTTTTATTGAAATAACCATCTACAATAAGCCTGTGGACCAGTATATTGTTTTAGATATTAAAGAGATTGATGTGGATACTTATTTAGACCACATTAATGATGATAGTTTATTAAAGACTAGCGTTAATAACCTAAGACAAATATTATGACACTTACCCCTGAACAAAAAAATAATATACCTAAGCTAATACTTAGCGGAAAAACCTTAGAGGATATATCTAAGATGTATAAATGTAATTATGATGAAGCGTGGGATGCATTTGTTGAGCACATAAGCGTACACACTATGCTACCTACTGATTACATGGATATGGATGATATGGAATTTTATGTTAAACTTTTAACACAGCTAAATTAATGAACTTTTTAAAAATAATAAACGGAATAGATACAGAAATAATGAAGAAGAGATTATCATATAACGGTAAGAAAATCTATATCAAACACTTAACAAGTACCTATGCCTTAGTTAGTTACAGTAAGGAAACTAACAAGGGTAAGTTCAAGGTAGATATTAAGGACTTGGTAGAGATTGGTTAAACCAAACAAACCTCGTGTTTTAACTCACCTATGTTTAGGTGGGACACGGATAACTCGCCTCTAAATTTAAGACCATGAGTATACAACTAAAGGATATAAATAAGTTAAACTATGTTAATTTTCACATGAAGGAAATCAACGAACATAGCGATAATATATACGAGTCATTGATGGACAATGACATCACTGAGCTCTACAAGAACATAGATAGCTTGGTTAAAATGCTAAATGAAATTAAAACAACACACAAACATAAAAAACTGTAATCAATTAGCACTAGAGAAAAGGAACAATG
>JAAHTG010000721.1_pt2 | contig 19260 bp, 24 predicted proteins | sample 6116081 | NCBI WGS metagenome assembly JAAHTG01 (sample SAMN13939989, study PRJNA603662) | sponge metagenome | isolation source: marine sponge | host: Mycale hentscheli | place: New Zealand | collected 2005 | reverse complement strand
CCCACAAATACCCCACTCCCCCCACCCCGCCACCCCCCTCCGCCCCCTTACCTACCCTGTCTTTTTCCTTTTTGTTTTGTGTACCTTTTACTCGGCAACTGTTTGTTTTACACGAGCTTTATTAGATATTTTTGAAAGAGGGATTTGTCTTTTATAAATTACATCAACATATTCGTAGTAATATTCTAAAAACTCATGACCCTTACCATCTAATAATAGTGTTAAACCTTTATCTAAGAATTCTGCAATATAGGTTGGGAGTTTTTTAGATTTAATAGTATTACCCGTTAGTTTTACTTTACCCTTATTGGTTAATAATGCGTAATTTTTACGTGCTAAATTTATAGTTGCTGGCCATTGACCATCCGTATCTAACCCCATCTCGTCTCTCATAAAAATGTCATTATATTCAGCAACATCCGCCTCTGAACCGAAATAGGTTTTACCCTCTTCTACCAATCCATTTAAACCTTTACCCACATATGTGTGTTTGTCTCTACCTTCAGGAACTGAGAAGTTAACCCCATCCGTATCCATTACTAATGGTTTATATTCTCTCTCCATAAACCACATAATCATTTGTCTAAGGTATTGTCTACCTGTACAGGTTATTTGTTCCCCCATATCCATATCTCCCCACGGAAAAACATGTGGTGCCGATAATGAACCGAAAAATGCGTTAATGAAAATCTTAATCGGTAATTGTTTACGATTATACTGAGAAGAAAGTTTAGGGTCTTCCACATAAAAATCAGCCGCTAATTTCTTATATTTAATACGAGTATCACGGAAATATTTTAACATCATCTTCATCGCACCTGTTACATCACACTTTGGAAACACATCGTGTACCAATTGTATTGACGGGTATAGTGAAGAGTAATCGAGCTTTAGTACGTCGGTTGAATACCCTACGGCAAGTAGTCTTGATAACCCACCTGTAAATGGTCTCTTCTCACCTCTTGATGGAATCGCCAATCCATTTTTATATGACCATGCTTGCATAATCATCTTCCATAATGTTGCAGTACCCATAGTCGATAATCTTTCATATGTTGTTGGTACCAGTTTAGATAGTAAGAAATTTGCTTGGTTAAACTCTTCATCGACTACCATAGTCTCGTAAAGGTCATCATCCAAATACATCTCAATTATATTTTTACCTGTTTTAATTTCAAATTGATTTGGAAACCTCTGTAATAAGTTTTCAGTTCCTGGGTCACCTATCTTCTTAAACCCTCCCGACTTAGGGTTGTAATAAAACTGTTCGTTATCGAAATAGGTTTTACCAATCTTATCCCCTTGCACGTATACACGATTCTCTTTTTCAGCACCAATAAATTGTGTGATATATTTAAGACCCCAACTCTTAATGTCTGAGTTAATTGCTTGTGTCCTACGTACCGCATGTGCAATATCAATAATATTATACCCCCACATCATTGTTTGTGTGAAGTCCTCCATTTCATTTGCCAACTTAAGAATTGAATCTTTTTGTCGTAATGGTTTTTCAGGGTGTAAGGTTCGAGCAATCTTTTTAATATCTAACCCTAAAATCTCAGCTCTACGTAATATAAAAGGAAAATCGAAAAACGCTGAGTTATACCCACCAATTAGTGTTGGTTTAATTTTATGTATCTCCTCGAAAAAATCTTCGATAATCTTAGCCTCTTCTTCTTCGTTTTCTGCCGATAAAGATTTTTGATACCCTTTATTATCTTTCATTCCGATTAGGAATATCTTACTTGTTTCTGGAGATAACCCTGTTGTTTCGATATCAAATACAAAACGGTGTAATTCGTCATATTCTTCGAACCCTTTAAAAAGTCTTTTTTCTTTTTGTACCAAATACATCTCCACGGGTGGTAGTATTGTGATACAATCTGAATTATCACGACTCCATGGGTCTAAACCTCCTTTTCTAAAGAAATTAACTAACGATGAATAAGATTTTGTTGATTTTACGATGTACCTAAGACCTGATTCCATTCTCGGGTCACCCATAGTATTAAGAGTTTCAATCATAATACCGTTATGACTCATTGCAGATTTTTGTTGTGCTTTTGACCCATTATAGAAGTTCTTCCCTCTAAGGTCACCAACCCAAGCAAATGGAGTAAAGGTGTCTGATTTGATTTGTTTGCCCTTTTCAGGGTCTTGAATAACTTTGTATACCTTGTCGGTCCTGTAGTCATACTCTAATGCGACTATATATTTTTCGTCGTCTTCCCCCAATAAGAAGGATTCAATTTGTTCTGTAGTTACCATTTTAATATTGTTTTTCGTCTGAGACATTATCTCTCACACAATGGTGAGATTACTCTTTGACATTCAAAACAAAGATACGAAAATCTGGTAAATTATCAAATAATTGAAACGATTAATTCCTCTTTTATTGGAAGTATGGTTTCAGTAGATACTCTATACGTGTCGTTTAAGAATTGTATTTTAAATTCTCCCTTATATTCACCAATTTTTTTAGTGTCTGATTTGGTAAAAGGATAGATAATGGAGTAGTCACCATTTTCGAAAATTAAGTCACACTCACCATTTAATATTTTATATGCCCCTTTTTCGTCAACCATATTAAACGTAATAATAGAATTCTCAATTCTGTCACCAAAAGGTTCTTTAAAGAATTTCTCATCGTTATATAACGTAACTGATAAAATTGGTTCTTGTGAGTGTTGTTTTATAAAGTGTTCCATATTGTTAAATATATTAAATAATTTCTTCTGTTGTAGACGTTGTTGTCGTTATTTCTTCTGTTGTAGACGTTGTTGTCGTTGATATTGGTGTGCTCTCACCATCTTTATTTGTCGGACACTCTTCAATCACTTTTTCAGGGAACGTTGGTCCACAGTTTAAATCAAAACAACCAATAATGTCATAACATTCCTTTAATTGTTTGTAATTGTGTCTTATTTCAGATAAAGACAATGGGTTTGAGTGGAATCTACCTCTTGGTTGTTTACCCTCAAATGTTCCAAACATCTTATAATCTTCACTAATAAAGAAGTTATCCGAAAACCCCCAACCTTGTACAAATTCATGAACAGGCAAACTAGCTCTACGAGTAACAATATCCTCAAAACCATAAATTGAACCATAAAGTAATCCATTAACATAAACCTTTAAAGTACCAATACGCTCTGATTCTGATTCTACAAACTTAGTTCCCAATTCGGTACACATGTTATTAATTATGCTTGAGTCTCTTTCAAATTTAACCGTAACTAAAAAGTTAGTGTTGTCATCACTACATATCGCTTTATCAAACGAATGTTCGTATAATGTAGAACCTGTAACTAAATTACCTGAGGTAACCGTTACACTACTATCACCACCACATGCGGTTGAAGAATAATTCTTTTCTTCTTCGTCACAACCATAACATTCCTCAGTATATCTAGCTGAACGAACAACAATACTTTTGTTCTTATCAAAGCCAAACGCAATATTGTTGTGTAAATAATCTTTTTCGTAACTTCTTGATGTATCCACCAATTCTCCGTCTATTAATTCTTTTTCAAATCCAACCCCTAAATAATAAAATACACTAAAATCTGTCATATCTTTATTATCGAAGTTCATTACCGTTTCAAATGTCCATCCACATGGCATTATATTTTGGAAAACTTGTTTTCCTGGTTTTTTAAAGTGATATCGATAAAAAAGATTGTTATCAAAACCATCCTTACCTACGAAGTTTGACATCATAGATTGTGGTATAGTTGTATCACTAATGTAAAGGATTTCCCTATCGTTTGGGTTTACATCTATCGCTAATTTATCATCAAAAAGACGATTACTATACAATAAATTCATATTTGTTATATTTTTTACTTGTGGTGTAACATCGTAGAAATACCCTTTATTTAGGTTTATTCCTAGTTCAGAACCTGAATTTTGATATTTATTTGTTATACTCATGATAATAATAAATATCTTTAAAGTTGTTTGATATTTATAAATAAAGAATTTTATCTATGGACCAAAGATTAAAACAGATAGTATTAGAGAAATTCGAGTCAAAAAAACAACAGAAATTCTTCTTTGCAAAGTGTAATGACGATTCACTTTCAAAAAAAGAAAAGAAGAAATGGTGTAAAATGGCTGACGAATTTGCTAAAGATACAAACTTCAAAAAGTTACCTGAAAAGGCAACTGAAGAAGAAATTGAAGAAATTGTAGATTTTGACGGGTCAATCCCGACATCAAAAATACCTAAAGACGTTAGAGCTAAAAGTGTTACCGCTAGAAAGACCTCTGATGCACAAGTAAGTGCGACCTCTCAACCTCCTTTCCAAAAAGGACATTATATGAGAAGATATTGGGGTGAGTCCGAAATGGATGATTCATTAGGGTTTGAAGAAACAATGGGTAAAAACGCATCTTACGAAGAGGCATTAAAATATTTCATGGACGAATTAGACTTTGAAGAAATCGATGCAAAGGAAAGATTAGAAAAAATGGGGTATATCCCTTCATCAGAAGATAAGGTTAGACTTATAGAAAAAATGACTAAAGGTCAGATTGAAGAATATGTTGATTCGGTAATAGCAAAAAAAGATTTACCTAAAGACATCTTAGAACCAACAATAGAAGAGGAAGATGATGTTGAGTCCGAACCAAACCCAATTTTAGATAGAAAATTAAAATTCTTAATAGATTTATCTGACGAAGATAAAAAATATATTATTAACAAACTTAAGTAGTAATGAATCGTAAATTACATAACAAAGAATTTCAAATACCGAACAACATTATTAAACACTTAAACGAGACTTTAAAGAAAATGAGTCACGTTAAAGGTGAAGGAATGAAACGTTTACGTAGATTGGTAGAAGAAAGAGTTATGACGTATCAACAACTTAAGAGATTGAAATACGACTTTAAAAATATAAACCAAGAAGAGAATTCTGATTCATTTAACCTTAACGGTGGTGAGGTTATGTATAAGTGGGTTAACACGACATTAGATAATGCCAGAAAAGAAATCGAACAACAGAAAAAGTCAGCTCAAAGAGCGGCTGATTTAACACCAGGTAAAAGTAATGCGTATAGAAAGTCACATGAAAAGAATGGTCAAGTACCTTCTGTTGACGTAAGTAGGTTATCTGAAAGTATTAAAAGATACCATAAACTAATTAAGTAATATTTATAATAAAAAGAATATGTCAAACGCAAACGAAAAACTAACAGAAATCGCAAATCAACAAAGAACTGCTTTGATGACCTCAAACACCTACGATGGTACTGAGAGTGATGAATATAGTTCTACCCACCCTAACGCACTGTCAGACGGTGATGAAGCGGGTAAAGGGTTAACTAACACAACAGGTAGTTCAACTGATATACTAACAAGACAAACATTAGTTAATAGTAACGAATATAACGATTCTAATTCTTATGGTTCTTCTCATCCTAACGCATTGTCAGATGGTGATGAAGCTGGTAAAGGACAGACTAACACTATTGGTGGGACAACCGATATATTAACAAGAGGTAATAACACATCATCCAATCAATACGGACCATCAAACGAATATCCTAACTTCTAATGAAACTAATAGAGTCACTTAAATCTTTAATCATTAAAGAAGCCGTTAGTCGTGATACTATCGCCGACGCAATACGTAATAAAAAAGTTATTACTATTTTTTATGCGGGTGACCAAACAATCAATAAAGGATATAGAGAAATCGAACCTGTTGCCTTTGGTCCTCATAACGTATCAGGAAACGTTGTGTTAAGGGCTTGGCAAGTTAGAGGGTCGAGTGATACACCTGAAAACCAACCAGGGTGGAGGTTATTTAGATTAGATAAAATAACCAATAGTTCACCAACTAACGATACTTTTGAATCTCCTAGACCATATTTTAACCCAAAAGGGGATAAACATATGTCTCAAGTTTTTGAGATTGCAAAGTTTGACTAATTACAAAAGTTACTTATATTTACTAAAAAATAGTATTATGGAAGGATTCGAAAAGTTACAAAACTCATTATTAGCAGCTAAACAGGTTATGTCTAAAGTGGATAATAAATCGTACTCAACAGGTAACGTTGATGCGTCTATGTTAACACAAGACACTAACAACCTACAATCCTCACCACAACAACCATCCCCACAACAAACACCGGTTAGTTCTAATAGGGCTCAGAGAGATGTTAAGAGTAACTTATCAGAGGATAAAATTAAAGGTTCAAATCTACCTGACAATATCAAACAATTAATGTTAGAGAACCCAATCCCTACTGTTAATTTTGAAAATAACTTGTCATCGGATTTTATAGATGAGGTCGCTAAGAAAATGGAAGAACAATCTAAGTTCACTTCAGGAGCACAGAAAATACCTCAACCTACTACACCAACACAACCAACACAACCGATACAAAGACAAACAACTTCACTTAACTTAAATGAAGAATTAAAAAGTTTTATAAAAGAAGCTATTACAGAAACCTTAGACGATATTGTAGAATCTAAGTTAAACAAACTAATGGAGTCTAATAAAGAAATAAGTGAAAATCTACAAATCAGAGTTGGTGACTCTATGTTCATAGGAAAAATAACAGACGTTAGAAACGTTAAGTAATCTTTTGACTTATTATTATGGTTTAACTACATTTAAGTAGTTAAATTATAATTTATGTCAGAGCTTATTAAAATATTGGTATTACCATCCGACACTTCGGGTATTGGTAAGTATCGTTCATTAGACCCACACATATACTTAAACAATCATTACTCAGACGAATTCTTTGTTGATATCGTTTTTGATAACGTGGAAAATGTTAATTTCAATGATTACCACATCATACATTTTCATAAACGTTTAGTTAGGGGTAAAGACACTGAATGGCAAGTAAATAAGATTAAAGAAATCCAAAAAGGGGGTTCTAAAGTGGTTATGGATATTGACGATTATTGGTTACTACCAAATGGTCATCCGTTACAAAAAACCTATAAAGACAATGGGTATTCTAAAAACCAATTATCCCTATTAAGGTCAGTGGATTACGTTACAACAACAACACCTGTTTTCGCTTCTAAACTAAAGAGTGTTGGGGTTAAGAATATCATAGTAATTGAAAATTCTATAGACCCTGAAGAAAAACAATTTAAAGGAGAGACTACAAAGTCCGATAAACTTAGAATCGGATGGTTAGGTGGTTCTTCACACGGTGAAGACATTAACCTAATGAAAGGTATGGCGAGTAGAATGGAATCACAATTTAAAGATAAGTATCAATTTGTTCTTTGTGGTTATGATACTCGTGGTAACATTGTTGAACAGACACCTCAGGGGAATAAAAAAAGACCTGTTAAACCATGGGAAACTTCTTGGTTTGGGTACGAAGTCGTTTTTACCAACAAATTTAACATACTATCTGATGAGTACCGAGAACATCTTTTAAAGTTTAACCGAGATTTAGAGTACGATGATTCTAACGAAAACTATCGTAGAATATGGACCGAACCAATTAACAAATACGCTTTGGGGTATACTCAATTTGATGTGTCTTTGGCACCACTGGTTGAAAATGAGTTTAATTCCATGAAATCAGAGTTAAAGATAATTGAGGCGGGGTTCTATAAGAAGGCGTTAATATCTCAAGATTTTGGTATGTATTCTTCAACTTTAATTAATGCTTGGGATAGAGGTAAGTTTAACGATAAAGGAACCGCATTTTTGATTTCTTCAAATAAAAACCATAAATTTTGGTTTGAACACGTTAAGAGATTAATTAATAATCCTTCGTTAGTCGAGGATTTAGGTGAAAGATTATATGAAAGTGTCAAAGACAAATATCACCTTAAAACGACAACAGAGAAAAGAAAAGAATTTTATAAACAATTAATAAATAAATAAAAATGATGAATTACACGATTACAGTAGGTTACGAAACTGAAAACTTAGACAAAGATGGAAATCCTAAAATGAAAAAATCACGTTACTTGGTGGAGGCTCAGTCCGTTGAAGAGGCGATGATTGTTATTGCGAAATACAGAAGTGAAGATAGTAGAGGTTCTGAAGTATTAACCATCACTAAATCAACATATGAAGACGTACTAAACCCAACACTTTCTCCAAAGTATTATACTAACTAAAATGGTCACTTTAGATAAACAAAAATTAGAGAAGAACATTAAAAAGTTCGAAGAGGTTAATGAAAAGTATAAAATTTTCACAAAAGACCTTTTAGACTTTTTAGGTCAGGGGTATTTTCTATCCCCCGCATCTCCTATGAGGGATATGAATAACGCTTTTCCTGGTGGGTTATTAGACCACACTATAAAGGTTGCTAAATATGCCGTTTATCTGAATAAATCAATTCCCGAATCAATGCAGGAATCTATGGAATCTATACTTAAGGTTTCGTTCTTATCAGAGATTGGGAAAACATTCTTATTTACTCCTTGTAAAAGTGAGTGGCATATGACTAATTTGGGTAAATACTTCGAGTATAACGAAGAATTAGTCTCAATGAGGGTTGGGGAACGAAGTGCTCATTACGCTCTATCTAACGGTGTTAAATTAACCGAAGAGGAATATCAAGCGATTTTAAATCACGATAAAAGTGATGATGATAAACAAGTAAGGTGGTACACAACTAAATTAGGTCAGTTATTAAAACAAGCTACTGATTTGGCCATTTTAGAAGAAAAAGAAATGAATAATGAATAACACATTTAACATAGACGAAATAACAAAAATCGTAACTCAAAAGTTTGGTCACTTATCAGACGAAAATTTCGATGTTGATGACGTAGATTTTGATGAGAATAAGATAAATGAACAATTCTCCGAATTAACTAATGAATTACAAACGGCGATTATTAACGAAAGTAAACCGGTGATAAACTTAGGGTTTATTAATAAATCGAGTAATAAAGACCCTGAATATGTTTATGACGGAGATAGTGGTTTTGATTTAAGAGCGAATTGTGGAGAGTCAATTACGTTAAACCCGTTAGAAAGGTTTATAGTACCAACAGGACTATACTTTAAAATCCCCGTAGGTTACGAACTACAAGTCAGACCCAGAAGTGGATTGGCGGCAAAACAAGGATTAACGGTTTTAAATACGCCAGGGACTGTAGACCAAGGATATACAGGAGAGGTTAAAATTATATTAGTCAACTTATCAAACGAAACTACCAAGATAATTCAAGGAGATAGAATAGCACAAGCAGTGTTATGTCCCGTATTAACTAAATTGAGTGCCACTTTAGAACCTGTAGATTCTTTAGTTGATACAGACAGAGGTGATGGAGGATTTGGTTCTACAGGTAAAAAATAATAAAGGGGTTTAAATATCTATTGATTTTTGACGGATATAGTAGATATTACTTATATCATAAAGTGATAAATTAAACACAATTAATTTGGGAGCACGAAAAAATAAAAATACAGAGCCACAACTACCTTTACATAGAATGTCTAAAAAGGAGATTGTACGTTCACTTATAAAAAATCCTAAGAAAAAATTCCTAACTGAAGCACAGAAAGATTATTGGAATATCTTAGAAAACAATCAAATAACTCTATGTTCAGGACCTGCGGGTGTTGGTAAATCATACGTGGCGATGATGAAAGCCGTTGAGTTACTACACAGAGAAGATAATAAGTATGAAAAAATAATAATCGTTAGACCTGCCGTTGAGGCCGAAGAGAAATTAGGTTCATTACCTGGTGGAGTCGAAGAAAAGTTAGACCCTTATATCTTTCCAACATATTACTTATTAAATAAAATAATAGGAAAAGAACAAAGAGAGAAATTAAAAGAGATGAATTACATCGAAGTATTTGCCCTTGCTTATATGAGGGGTATGAATATCGATAATTCTATTTTAATTTTTGAAGAAGCACAAAACGCAACTCCGGGTCAAATGAAATTACTACTGACAAGGATTGGATTTAATTCTAAATTCTTTATATCAGGGGATTTAGAACAAACGGACAGATACAAAGATAAAAGACAATCTGGTTTATACGACATCGTTAATCGATTAGGTGGTGTAAACGATGTTGGTGTCTTTGAGTTCGACAATAAAGATATCGTTAGAAACCCTTTAATCTCACAGATTTTAGAAAAATACGACTAAATATAACAAACTTTACTTTATATATAATAAATCTATATTTTAATGATGAAACAAGTGTATATTAATATTACAGGTGTATTACGAGACACATTCGCAAAAGCAGCGTCTGAATATCGTAAATATTATATCGAGTCAGATTCCGAAGAAGAAGAGGTGTTTGAATACGATATGGTTCTACCCGTTAACACAAATAACCTTTCAAATCATTTTAAATTTCAAGACGAAGACGAATTAAAGTATTTCTTTTTTATTGAGTTTGCGATGGAAATATTTGGTCATTCCGCACCAACATATATGGGGGTATTTAAAGACTTAACAGACCTTTTGAAAGAAAAGAAAGATTGGGATATTACAATTGTTTCTGATGAGTTAGGTAAAGGTAAAGCGGCGTCTTTATTTTTTATGTCTAAAAATAGTAGTTATGTCGATAACTATAAGTTTTACAAAAAAGACAATATAGAATCAATGTGGGAAAATTGTGACATATGGATAACAACAGACTGTGACGTTTTAGAACACAAACCAAACGATAAAATATCAATAAAAGTAGAAGCCGAATATAACACAGATAACGAATCTAATTACTCGGTAGAAACATTAAGTAGTGTAAAAGAGATAGAATTATAATGACAACGGAAAGTAAAACATACTTAGTACCATATACCTTAGATGTTGAAGGTACCTCATATATTTTAGATTTAGACGCATATCATGAAGCAGTTAAAATGCCACCAAGAAAAATTATTAAAGTGGTTGAAGACGATAAAGGCGCTGAAAGTGAAGTAGAAGAGATGGAAGATGGAGGATTAAACGTTTCCAAATATGAACTTTTAAAATATGTTTTAGAAGTTGTTATGGATGAAAAAGGTGGGGAAGATATTGACTCCGCAATGGGAATATCATATGGATTTAAAAAAATGCCGTTCTCATTTAAATTATGTTTCAATACATTACTAAACTATGGTATAATTAAACCATTAAATTAAAAACAAAAAAAAATGTCAAAAAAACAAGAAATTTTCGAAACAATAGAAAGTCACTACAATGACTTTGTAGAAAACCACAATGGAACTACTAAAGCGACTCAAACAAGAGCACGTAAATCAATCGGTGAGATTAAGAAATTAGTTACTAAGTATCGTAAGTCCTCTGTAGAAGAACAGGGATAAGATTTATAAATAAATTATTAAACCATTAAATAAAAAGCATGGATAAAGTAAAAGTAATTAACGAGGCTATCGAACGTCTCGACAAATTAGAGTCGAACGTTTATGTGTTCGTACAAGATGCTAAAGGTAATGCTAAAGCGTCAATCAAATATTCTTACGATTTAGTAAGGGTGTTAAATGAGAATGAGTTCAATGCTCATGTCTTAGTTGAAAATAAAGACTATGAAGGGGTTTCTTCTTGGTTACCATTAGAGTATGATGAAATACCTGTTGTTTCAATAGAAGAGGGTAGTCTTCAAGTCAGACCGGATGATTTAGTTATCATACCTGAGTTGTTTGCTCACGTAATGGAGCAAATTGCAGATATGCCATGTAATAAAGTAGTTCTGTGTCAATCATATGATTATTTATTTGAAACATTAAAACCTGGTGCGACATGGAATTCTTTTGGGTTTAATAAGGTTATTACAACAAGTTTAGACCAAAAACAATATCTTAATGACTTATTTAAGAAACAAAATATCGATGTTATTACACCGTTTATTTCTGAATTATTTACTAAGTCTGATAAACCACAAAAACCAATTATCTCAATACACACTCGTGACCAAAGAGATACTATGAAATTAATCAAATCTTTCTATGTGAAATATCCACAATTTAAATGGGTAACATTTAGAGATATGAGAGGGTTAACTCAAGAAGAATTCGCAACAACATTAAGAGAGTCGTGTTTATCTGTTTGGGTTGATGATGTTTCAGGTTACGGAACATTCCCGTTAGAGTCAATGAAATCAGGGGTACCAGTGATTGGTAAAATTCCAACACTTAAACCTGATTGGATGACTGAGGATAACGGTATTTGGACTATAGATTCAAATCAGATTGTAGATTTAGTTGCGTCAGTATTTAAGGGTTGGTTAGAAGATAGAATACCATCAGACATATACGATGAAATGGATTCAAAAATAAGTAAATTAACTTATGAAACATTCACAAAAGAAACGTTAAGTGTTTTTACAAACATTACAAAAAAGAGAAAAGAACAATTAGAGTTCACAGTCGATAAATTCAAAGAATTAGAAGAAAATGATTAATTTAATTTTACCTATACATACAATCAATAAAGAACTCAAGTCGAGATTTGAGACGTTTATGGAATCGGTATCTAAACAAACTGTTAAGGATTTTACATTAACTATTGTTTATAAACCAACAAAAGAGTTAACTAAATATTTGAATGAATATAAATTAGAGTCTTATGTGACCTTATTGGAGAACACAGGAAAAACTGATTTTTGTTCACAAATTAATTTTGGAGCACAAAACACTAAATCGGAATACATCTCAATTACTGAGGTGGATGATGAGATTACTCCAACATATATACAAAACGCAATACAACACATTACTGCTTATCCTGATGTATCAACCTTTCTACCTATCGTCATAGACACTAATTCAAATGGTGAGTTTTTATCATTTACAAACGAATCTGTTTGGGCAATGAACTTAACAGAAACTATTGGGTACTTAGATAATGAATCGTTATCGTCTTATGAAAACTACCAAACAAGTGGTATGATTATTAAAACGTCTATTTATAACGAGGTCGGTGGTCTTAAGAGTAATGTTAAATTATCTTTTGGTTACGAATTTTTACTTCGTTTAACACATATGTCTAATGAAGTATTCGTTATACCTAAGTTAACTTATAGACACACGAACTTTAGAAAAGGTTCTCTATTTTGGGATTACAAAGAAGGAGAAAATAAGTTAAGTTCTGACGAGGCAATGTTTTGGTTAGAGACGGCAAAGAAAGAGCAATTTTTCACAGAAGACCGAGCGATAACATACCAAGACTAAAACATATTATGCCTAGACCTAGAAAAAACAAACAATACTTTGGTCCTGAAGAGGAAGCTGCCGTAGTAAAATATTTAGAAGCAGAAACCTATGAGGAAAGAAATCTGATTTATAATCAGAGTCTTAGAAAACCATTAAGTAAAATGGTCGAAAGCATAATTCGTAGATATAAATTGTACCGTAGAGACTTCGATTACGAATCTTTACACACAGACGTATCTTCTTTTTTAATCACTAAAGCGGATAAGTTTGACCCATCTAAAGGGTCTAAAGCCTATTCATACTTTGGTACAATATGTAAAAACTATTTAATGGGTGCCATATTAAAAGACCAAAAAGAATTAAATAGAAAGATATCTTATGAAGACATATCATCCTCTGTTGAGAGTAGACCTGATATGACATACTTCCTACACAACGACTCTTTAGATTATGAAGATGTTGTTAAACGTTTAGTTAAGGAATTAGAGGATTTTATGGAAATCACTAACCTTAATAAAAATGAAGAAAAATTAGGATACGCACTAATTGAAGTGTTCACCAACTACGAAGTAATCTTTCAAGGAGGTGAAGGTAATAAGTTTAATAAGAACCTTATATTGTTGTCATTACGAGACATGACATCTATGACCACAAAAGAAATAAGAACGTCTATGAAAAAGTATAAAAAAATATACTCTGAAATGATGTTACAGGTAATTCAGGAATAAACTATTTATTTAGTATGGGAAGAGCAACTAAAAAAGAAATTAATTTTTCACAAAAAAGTTTAATGGCACTTCTACAGGAGATTTATAACGAAACTGTAGAACAGAGAAATACTGCGGTTAGGATACAAAATAAGATGTTAGGGTTTATGAAAGGACCTGAAGATTTAACCTTATTAGGTCCTATCATTAAAGAACAACAGAAAATATTAGATAGTGTTTTAGAAAAAAAACTATCATTGGCTAAGCTACAACAAGTCATCATACAAAAATCAAACGAAGGTAAAGAAGATTTAGGAGGGTCCTTAAGTGAAGACGATAAGGAAATGCTAAAAGATTTAGTTAATGGATTAGGTAACGAAACACCGTCTGACGATAATTTTAACATGTAATGGGATTAAAGGCGGAACAAGGGAAATTAGATAAAAGTATCAACTCAGTAAAGTTGGTACTTCAGTCATTTTCGGATATGAAAAAAATCGACCTTCAATCGGTAGGTTCATCATATTTAGATAAGAACGCATTAAAGAAAAAACTACTAGGGGATGGTAGCGGTAAGTCCGTTAATACTGACTTTATTGGTAAATTAGTTAATACCTTACTTCAAAGTTCTGGTGGTGGTCCTGATAAAGTAAAAACGTTCGTTAAAAAAATAATTAAAAAAGTTTCTAATGATTCTCCAAAGATTACTAAAATAGTAATTGAAGAATTATTTAGAGCTATTAATTGTGAAACTGATTTTTCATTGACGGACATTGAAATAGAATTATCTCCTGAAGAGATAGACTTCTTTGACTTACTAAAGGTTTCTCCTGAGGGTATGCCGGGAAGAGTTATGTACGAAAAGTCTAGTTTAGAGGATGAAGTATATCCTCTACCACTTAATAAAATGTTATACGATGTCACTATTAATAATGACATAAATACACCTAAAACATTTACTTCCACAAACGGTAAGGAAATGTTCGACCTTAGTTTTGATGATTTTACTCAAAAATATAAAGTAAAATTTAAGGATATTAATGTAACTGATTTTGTATCTCATTACTACTCATCTTTCGAGTTATTCAATACTAAAGATTTAATGTCTGATTTAATGGACCAATTATTTGGGGTTGTTTCGGTAGATGTGTCCACTAAACGAGTAAAGTCTTTTGCAGAACTAAACAAGATGATGAAAATTTTAGCTAGTTTATGTAGTGATTTTTATGAACAAGACGCATTAATACAAGAAAGTTTAATTGATAATCTGTCAACACAAGACGAAGATTTGTCTTATGTATTTGACGATGAAGACACCAGACAAATTGAAGAAGAATTTAATTATAAAATTAATAAGATATATAAATTAGTCGATTGTGGTAATTTCGAGGCTGAAATGAATACTGACCTACTAATCGATTCTTTACTCGATTTAGATTCTGATAATATTTCTGAATCTGAGGTGTTAGAAGGACTATTACAAAATATCGGTAGTGGGTTTGTAGAACAATCAGGATTTGATATTCCTACAATAAACCTTAACCTTAATTTAGACATATTCAAACAATTACCAACGACTATAATGGGTAAAGTGATGGGACCAAAAACAGTCCTACCATTTATCGTATTAACTAAGGCGATTGATGATGCTAAAGATAAGGCGAACGATGTAAAAGAATTTGCTAATAATAACAAACGTTTTATGACTAGAGTCGGTAAACGAGTGTTCGATATGTATAAGAAAGAATTAATGGATGAGATTAAAAAAGAATTGACTCAGTTAGTTTCTATGGTTCTTAAACAAATCGCAAAACAACAAATAAGGGGGAGATACGCAGTAATATTAGCCTTATTATCTATGTTACATAAGTTCATAACAACAACAGACTTTAGTACCTGTATTGGTATCATTCAAGGGTTATTATCTTTACTTAACCTTAAATCGGGTATACCTTTAGGTGTACCGTTTCCACTTCTTTATGGTGCATATGCCAGAGAAGGAGCAAACTCAACAAGGGCATATAATAATGCAATTCAATTTATGGAAAAATCGGGGGTAAATCTTAATAGTTTACCTGACGGTTCACCAAATAAACATATACTAATGGTAGATTCAATAATGAAAGGAGCAATGAAAGAATTAGGAGAAAATGGTGTTTCACAATTTGTGTCATTACCAGCAACTGGTGTTCATCCATTAGGGCCTGTAGTTACTCCATATGTCACAGGTAAGGCGGTACCACTAACATCATATTAAATGGATATAAAGATAATCTTAGAAATAGCTGAAAATGCGTCAAAAAGGTCGAACAAAGACTTAATAGAGGCTGCAACTATTTTAACAAAGGAATTTGAAGATACTAAGTCATTGATGATTCAATTATCACACCATTTAGATAATGTGGAAAACAGTTATTACCAAATTTCTGAAGAGGTTAAAAAAAGAAAAGGTATAACAGATGTCTAAACTTATTTTCAAGGGCGTTGTGAAAGACAACAAAGACCCAAAATCTTTAGGTAGGATTAGAATTGACCCATCAGAGTGGATAGTTTCTGATGAGGTTTATGTTACCGAATACTCAGGAAAGTATTCTGAAGAAAAAGATAAATGGAACGCAGTGTCTGACCCGTTTATGTTTGTACCCTTATTACCTAACCATATTAACATGGTACCTAAGGTGGGGGAATCGGTTAACATTTTATATACCGATACAGACTCTAAGTTCATCGATGGATTTTACATCCCAATGTCTATAATCGACCAAGGTTATCCAAACCCTTCAAGTGCCGAACATATGTTGTCACAATCGAAAGAAGGTTTAAAATATAAGAAAGCCAAAGATATTTACAAGTCAACTGGAGAGTTTGTCAAAAAAACATACGACGGAGCAATCCCTAAAACTGAAGATTTTGCAATAACGAGTAGGTTAAACTCGGATATTCTTTGGACTCAAAAAGCGATAGTAATAAGGGCTGGTAAAATTAAAGACGAGGAGGTTGTTTCAAAAAGAGAACCAATTAGAGATTCTAATCCCGCTATGGTTCAGGTATCTAAATTTGATACGACGACAACCTTAAGTGAGGGTAAAGAAATCACCTCTAAGGTTAATCAATTCGTACATACTGAGGTGTTAATTGAATACCTTATTGATGACCTTAATTGTGAAGGTAACTGTACGTCCACTCTTTACGTCTTTAAATTAGCTAAACAAAAAGAAAAAACAGAAACCTTATACTTTAGTCAAATCACTGAAATTGAAAACGATAAAAGAGAGTTATTGTTTTCAACCATTGTTAATGGTGACAATTTAGAAGACTTATCTTTTAATATAAGACATGAAATAAAACAAATAATAAAACGTGGATTAACAGGGTTAAGTTCTTTAGAGAACTATATTAAACATCCCTCAAATGTTGACCCACAAAAAATGACATCAATATTTCCATTATATTTTAGAAACGTACCAACACAATACGAGGTAGAAAAAACCAATGATGTTTTTAATAGTGAGGTTCTAAAAAATATTCACATTAAAACAAGAAAAGGGTTCGGTCTTTTATTTAGTAATGAAGAAGATGACACTCCCGACAAAGAAATAAAAACAAAAGAAACTATTGTTAAAAGTACTGATAGACCTAATAAAAATGTTTTAGTTTTATCAGATAAAAATTTTATACTTTCATATGGTAATAACATACCAACGACTAAAAAGGGTATAAATTTCTCTAAGGTATCTAACTATGAAATTAGTCAAGATGAAATAATCAACAATATAGAACCTGAAACGTATGCTTTAGTTAGAGGTGAGCAGTTACACGAACTTTTAGATATAATTTATCTTTACTTAACAACTCACGTACATAATCCTGCTGAACCACCTGTTGTTTTTCCAAATATAAAATCAGATATTGACGAAAAGTTTCAGAACTTTAAACAGAATATCCTTTCTAATAAAATTAGAATTAACTAATTACTGGATATTTATAAATAAAACATTTGTAATGTCTATATTTAAATCTTATTTCAGTAAGAACAACACAATCATAAGTGATTCATATACCAACACGGCAAAGAACCCTGTTAGTGAATTATTTTATGGAGGATTTCACACTAGATTCCTACTACAAATTGATTTATCAGAATTAATCCATAGGATTTCTGATGGTTATATCAATACAAATTCAATTAAAAAACACATATTAAAACTAACTAATACTATTAACCCTACAGAAAATTCGTATTTTAATGAAATTACGAGTCTTAATTCTAAAAGGGCAACATCTTTTGATTTAATAGTGTTTAAAGTAAATCAAGAATGGGATGAAGGTGTTGGTTATGATTATATTAACACCACTAACCAATTTCCGTTACAAAGCACTCACTCAGATAGTCCATCTAATTGGTTTAGTGCCACTAATCTTAATGATTGGACTCAATCGGGTGTGAATGAAGGTGAAATCATTTCAACACAACACTTTGATAATGGTAATGAAAATATAGAATTAGATGTTACTGATTATATAAATGATATATTAAATGGTACTGAAACACATTACGGGTTAGGCATATCTTTTGACCTCCCTTACGAAGCAATCAATACATTACAGATATATCGTAGTGTCGCATTTTTTACTAAGTATACTCAAACGTTCTTTGAGCCTTATTTAGAAACTACATTTGACGACCACTTTATAGACCACAGAAATGACTTCTATACAGGTGTTGTTAGAAATTTAATACTATATGTAAACCAAGGTAACGAACCAACAAACTTAGATGTTGAACCTACGGTAGATATAATGAACGGAGACGAAGTATTACTTTCAGATTTACAATCGGAACATGTTAGTAAAGGAATATATAAAGTGTCTTTTACTGTTGACCCACAATCTTGTCCTACGCCACTTATTTTAAACGATGTGTGGAAAGGGGTTTCAATTGAAGGTTATAATCTTTCTGAGATTAACCAAGAATTCACGTTAAGACCATCTTCAGAGTTATTTAAGATTGGTACTGACGAATTAAACCCTATGGAGTATAGTTATTCTTTCACCGGGTTAAAAAGAGATGAGAAAGTTGTTAGGGGTGACATTAGAAAGGTTTATGTGGATGTTAAAGTTCCATTTACTTATGACGATAGAGTTCAAATAGACAACTTAAAATATAGAATTTACGTTAAAGAGGGTAACACATCTATCGATGTAATACCATTCACTGATGTAAATAGAGCATATAATTCAAATTATTTCTTATTAGACACTAGTATGTTAATACCAAATAAGGAATATCATATGGATTTACAATTAGAAACAAACAGAGAAGTTAATACCTATAGAAAGGAAATAAGTTTTTATGAGTATAGGGAAAGATAATAAAAAGGGAAAGGGGGGAAACAAAGAAGGAAGGGGGGTACAGGGT
>JAAHTG010001143.1_pt1 | contig 19277 bp, 15 predicted proteins | sample 6116081 | NCBI WGS metagenome assembly JAAHTG01 (sample SAMN13939989, study PRJNA603662) | sponge metagenome | isolation source: marine sponge | host: Mycale hentscheli | place: New Zealand | collected 2005 | reverse complement strand
CTTTGTCGATATTGTCTAGATTAACAATTGCTCGCTACTTTTCACTACATCTATACTTATAATTTTGGCGAAGGTATTGAATTAACACAAGTAATTCATATAGAACATACAAATTATAAACTGAAAATATTGATTCTGAAGTAGTAGAGCATCAATTTTGTTTTGAGAGATAGGCCCTCATATTCAAAACCCGAACAAAACACTTTCTCTCTCGGCTTCTTTTCTCTCTTCTCCTCTGCTACCAGAATCAATCATTTCAAACTTAACGGACAGTAGGAGTTGATTCTTCATTGTTAATTCTCAATGCTTAATGATAATGTTGCTGATCAATATCTTTATGGTCTTGCTATAAATAAAATAAGTATTTTTCCCGACATATTTCGTTACTATAAAATATGTAACTTAAGACCTTAATTATCTCTTCAGATACTATGCGTGATTCCCAGAATGTGAATAGCTCAAACTTTTCTTCAGAAAACAACCAAAATCAATCTCTTAACCCGATATTGTGGGAGCAATTTTCAACTAGACATATCGGCATTACTGGTACGACTGAACCAATTATGCTGTCTAAATTAGATTATCCCAACTTAGATAGCTTAATTGATACCGCAGTACCAGAGCCTATTCGTTTGAATAGTAGTCTTAATTTACCTTCTGCACAAACAGAAAATCAAGCTTTGGAAACCTTGAAAGCCATAGCGAAAAAAAACCAAGTATATCGATCGCTCATTGGTATGGGTTACAATAATTGTGTTACCCCCTCAGTTATCCAAAGGAATATCCTCGAAAATCCGAACTGGTACACTGCCTACACACCTTACCAACCAGAAATTGCCCAAGGAAGACTCGAAGCTTTATTAAATTTCCAAACCATGATTATCGACTTAACTGGTTTAGAAATAGCCAATGCTTCTTTACTTGATGAAGCAACAGCAGCAGCCGAAGCGATGACCATGAGTTATAGTGTCAGCAAAAATAAAGCAAAACTATTTTTTGTCGATGATAATTGTCATCCTCAAACCATCGAAGTTATCAAAACTAGAGCAAAATATCTCGATATAGAATTAGTCATCGATAATCCTCAATCCTTTGACTTTAATACTCCTCTGTTCGGTTGTTTATTACAATATCCAGCTACAGATGGCACTGTCTATGACTATCAAGATTTAATCGAAAAAATTCATACCCATAAAGGATTAGTTACCATTGCTGCTGATATCTTAAGTTTAGCTTTGCTCAAATCACCAGGGGAATTAGGAGCAGATATCGCAGTGGGAAATAGTCAACGTTTTGGTGTGCCTTTAGGTTATGGTGGCCCCCACGCTGGATATTTTGCTACGAAAGAAAAGTATCAAAGACAAGTACCTGGACGTATTGTAGGTGTATCTAAAGATGTTCATGACAAACCTGCTTTAAGACTTGCTTTACAAACGAGAGAACAGCATATTCGTCGTGATCAAGCCACTAGTAATATTTGTACAGCTCAAGTTTTGTTAGCTGTCATTGCTTCTAGCTACGCTGTTTACCATGGAGAAGAAGGAATCAAAAATATTGCTACCAGAGTTCACCAATTAACTAAAATTTTAGCAGTTGGCTTAGAAAAATTAGGCTCTCAAGTGCGATCGAAACATTTTTTTGATACTCTGACTATAGATATTGACGATCGAGATTTATTTTCGACTATTACCAGTCAAGCCCAATCCCAGAAAATTAACTTCCGTTACTACCAAGATAATGCCATTGGGATCAGTTTAGACGAAGCAAGCACCATTAAAGAGATAAAAACTATTTGGTCAATATTTGCTCAAAATCAAGAGATTAATTTCACCATTGACTCATTAGCTACTGATAATATCGGTATTCCTCCTCAATTAATTCGTAACAGTCGTTTTCTGACTGAATCTGTTTTCAATCAATACCATAGCGAAACCGAATTACTTCGCTATCTCCATCGTCTGGAAACCAAAGACTTGTCTTTAACTACCTCCATGATAGCTCTGGGTTCATGTACCATGAAATTGAATGCCACCTCCGAGATGTTACCCGTTACATGGGCAGAATTTAATAATATTCATCCCTTTGCTCCTTCATCTCAAACCCAAGGTTATCAACTCTTATGCCAACAATTAGAAACATGGTTGGGAGAAATTACGGGATTTGCAGGTGTTTCCTTACAACCAAATGCAGGTTCTCAAGGAGAATATGCAGGGTTACAAGTTATTCGTAAATGTCATGATAGTCAAGGTGAAGGACATCGTCATATCTGTCTAATTCCTGAATCTGCCCATGGTACAAATCCGGCTAGTGCGGTGATGTGTGGCTTAAAAGTTGTGGCGGTAAAATGTGACGAAGAAGGAGATATTAACATTGCCGATTTAAAAGCCAAAGCCGAAAAACATCAAGATAATTTAGCAGCTTTAATGATTACCTATCCTTCCACCCATGGTGTCTTTGAAGTGGGAGTGAAAGACATTTGCAACCTTATTCATAGTTATGGTGGACAGGTATACCTCGATGGTGCGAACATGAATGCTCAAGTGGGTTTATGTCGCCCTGGTGACTTTGGTGCGGATGTTTGTCATCTTAATTTACATAAAACTTTTTGTATTCCTCATGGTGGAGGTGGCCCGGGAGTTGGGCCCATTGGTGTTATGAATCATTTAGTTCCTTTTTTACCCGCTACTACTTTATCCTCCGAGCAATCTGATTCTGGAGATGAAAATCAATCTATTGGTTGGATTTCTGCTGCACCTTGGGGTAGTGCGAGTATTTTACCGATTTCATGGATGTATATTGTAATGATGGGTAAAAAAGGTTTAACTCAGGCGACGAAAATAGCTATTTTGAATGCTAATTATATTGCTTCTCGTCTTGCCCCTCATTATCCAATTTTGTTTACTGGTAAAGCTGGTTTGGTAGCCCATGAATGTATTATCGATTTGCGACATTTTCGTAAGACGGCTCAGATAACTGTTGAAGATGTGGCTAAACGTTTAATTGATTATGGTTTCCATGCTCCAACTATGTCTTGGCCTGTAGCTGGTACAATGATGATTGAACCCACTGAAAGCGAGTCATTGCCTGAACTCGATCGCTTTTGTGAGGCAATGATTAATATTCGTCAGGAAATAAGTGCTATTGAAAATGGGAATGTTAGTCAAGAAGATAATCTGTTAAAAAATGCTCCCCATACTGTCTCAAGTTTAATTACTCAGGATTGGCAACATCTTTACAGTCGTGAAAGTGCTGCTTATCCAACTGATTGGACAAAAGAACACAAATTCTGGGCTTCTGTTGGACGTATTAATAATGCTTTTGGCGATCGTAATTTAGTCTGTTCTTGTGTTGGAATGGAAAATTATCAATAATTTATCTCTGTATTGTCTGAATTTAAAAAATCAATAAAAAGGTTTTCTTTTTGGAAAATAATGAGGCTTTGAATCGATGGATGAGCTTAAAAATTTGTTTGCTCAATTTTATAGAAAATAGCCAACCTGTATAATTATCCGTCTCTAAAAAAATAATCTTGTTAATTTCTTTAATACTTTAAATCCCAATACTGACAGTAGATGTGGAGTAAATAGCTGTCTAAAATAAATCAGACTCTTATTTTTTAACCACATACAGATGCGTAATCATCTAGCAATACCATAGTGTTCTATATCAAGACTATGCATATTATGACCTCAATGAGAGCATTTTTTATGAAGTATAAATATAAACATTGCGAGTCACAAGATTTGATTATTAATTATCCTAACTGACGTTATGCAAATAGAATTTGTAACTGTATGTTCAGATACTAATAATAAAAAAGTCTAAAAGTATGATCTACAGGTAAAGAATTCTTTCTATAACAAGACGGGAAAGGAGAAAAAGTTTTTTCAAGATTATAAACATGATTTTTAGCAGCTTCATCATCTTGGTTTACATCTGCGTTTGCCCCTTGAATAGTTGCAAGTAGAGTGTAAGTTGTTTTTAAAGCACCCTCACTATATTGATTTTCATAATCAAGCAAATTAGATTCAGATAGTAAATTACCAATTTGTTGATTTTTTAATGATGTTTCTAAAGAAGGAATTAATTTAACTTCTAGTATTTCTATCATAGATTTTTCTGCCGTTTGTTGCACAGATTTAAGTTGAGTTAAAGACTCTGTATTAAAATCATTAGGTTGCTGTTGGGCTTGAATTTGTAATTTAGCAACTTCGGTGAGAATTTTTTGATAGTAAGCTAGGGCAATATCTGTTTCTCCTGATTTTTGACGACGCTGGGCAATGTTCAAAAAGCGAGGTAAGTCTCTCAACAAATCAACAGTTGTCCCTCGACTTGCTAAAGACACAGTTTCAATAATTTTCATCGAGCGTTGTCTTTCCCACCATGTCCATCCTCCCGCAATGGTTACCATAAATAAAGCTAAGGAGGAAATTACTGCTAATTTTTGGGCTGAGCGACGAATTTTACGCTCTTGTTGTAACTCTTTTTCTCGTCTTTCTATTTCTGCCTTTTCTTGACGATCGCATAAGTCTATACTAAGGTTAATAAACAACTTTTGTTCAGAAGTGAGACTCTGTTCAGATTTATCTAACCATAACTGGGCTTCTACTAAAGGTGCATGGTGTAATAAATAACCATCGGTGCAATTATGATTTTCCCATTCGTCTAAAGCCGTATTTAAACGATTTTGCCAACGTAAAAAATCTTCATTATCAATAATCCAATCTTTTAACCTACGCCAATTATTGATTAAGGCTTCATGGACTATTTCGATAGTTTCTGCATTATCACCCGTATCACGATTTGTCGTTAATAATCTTTCTGAAGTCAGATGGAGAGCTAAATCCCAATCTTGAATGTCTGTTTTCTTAACAATTCGTCTGGTTGCCTCTGAATTTTGATTAACTTGAATTAACTGTAAAAATAATTTTTGTGTTTGCAGTCTTTGTGGGGCGGAAAGACGAGTATAGACATCCTCGGCATAATCGACTAAAGCAGAATAGACACCACCTAACTTTTCATAAGCATCATGGCTAAGGATACCCTTTTTTTGTAATGACCACAGTTGAGTTAAAGTAAATTGTAATAAGGGTAAATATCCTGCCTTTCCTTCTACTGATTCAACGATTTTTGTCACTAAACCAGATTCAAACTGAACACCTCTATTGTTAGCAGGAAATGCGATCGCATTTTGTAATTCTTGAGATGACAAAGGTAACAGAAATTCAGGTTCATAACGTTGCCACAATTTACCCCAAGGTTCAAATTCTAATACTTGAGTTAAAAAGTCTGCCCTCATGGTTAAGACAACAGAAAATTTAGGAACTTCTTCAATAGCATGAACTAAAAGTTGCAAAAAGGCTTGACGACATTGGGCAGAAGCTAAAGTATAAACTTCCTCAAATTGATCAATTATTAGTAGTAAACGATTATTAGAAGATAGTTGTGCTTGAATTTTTTCTAAACAGTCTTTTAAACTATCGGGTTGATTGATAAATTCGCTTTCGAGTTGACTCACATCGATTGATGAATCCCAAGCCTTAAGACTATTTGCTAAAGATTGCAAAGGATTACTTTGAGGGCGAAAAGACTCAATTAACCAATTAACCCTGATATCCTTTTTTAGTTGAGGAATTAAACCTGCTAAAACAAAAGAAGATTTTCCACTACCAGAAGCCCCCAAAATAGGCATCAAGGGACAATCTGGTAACTTTTGTGCTAATTGTTTACTTAAAGTTTCTCGACCAAAATAAATATCAACATCACGTTGTGTGAAGGCATTTCAACCTTTGTAAGGGCAAGGAGGAAGCCCACCTAAATCTAACCATGTCGGTGGCAAGACAGCTGGATTTTGACAAACAATTGGTAATAAAGACGCTCCTGGGTAATCATTTTCCAGTCCTTGTAATTGACGACGAGCCTGTTTAACGGCTAAATAAAGAGGTAATTGTTCTTTGCTATATGCTTCGAGAAAATGCTGAAAAAACTCCTGTGCAACCAGATTAGGTACAGGCTCACGCATAATAATCGTTGTGGGTATATGTAGATTTGCCAGTGAGTTGGCTAAACCTAAACCATCACAGGAATTGAAGATAGCTAATTGTAAACCTTTATCGATCGCTTTTGTTAAGGCTTCTTTGAGATGAGTAATGGTGACACTAGGTAGATTCGGAGCATCTTGGAGATAAAGACGACCAGTTTTTTTCTCCGTTTGACTATGCCCTGCAAAAAAGAGAATATCCCACCCTTGTTTATCCCAAAGGGCTTCATCCAATTCTTGGCGAGAGGGTTGGGTAAGAAATTGAACTTCAGCGTCAGGAATTTGGGCTAAAAGAGAACTTTCTTGTGCTAAATCGATACCTTGAGTGCTACCTAAGATAGCTAAAATTCTAACTTGTTGACGATGTTGAGCAATTTCCGTCGCTTCTTGGCGTTGGAATTGAGGTTGACTTAAAGCAATTTCGGCTAAAGGGTAATCCGTTAGTAATTGCCAACTTTGCCAAGGTAATCTTTGTAAGTTATTATCTTCTGTTTGTAAGATGATACGAATAGGATTAGAATGGTCTAGTTGCGATCGTAAAGACTTTTCTAAAGTGACAAATTCTGAACTCAGTAACCATTGATTTAATAACTCTTGTAATGATTCGGTAACTTCTTCAAAACTGACTATCGAAACATGAGTTACCGCATCTTCTTCTATTTCAAAATCATCATCGTCATCATCTTCAATTGAGCGGTTGCCCATTTGTAATCTTTGGGAAAGAGCGACATAAACTGTTTGCCACTGCTGTAAGGTTTCGGCTAATGCCAAATTACTCGGTAAACTGCCAATAAATTGTTGGGGTAAAGATGAATCACTTAACCATATTTGAGCAGTAATATATTCAAATCCATCATAAAGACTACCTTTACCAAAAGAAAGAGTAACAGTTACGCTGGTATTATTTGTAAGTTTAGAGTTCAAAGGTTTCACTGACTGCAAATTCATTGCGACTTACCTCTAATTGAAAAGTTTTACCTGTTTGACTTTTGAATGGTTTGAGTTGAATATAACTATCTTGTTGTCTGGTTTCTACTGATTGAATTACTTTACCTGAGCGAGATTTTAAGCTTAATTGTAAATTAGTTGGTAAATGCTCACTGTTGTAGGGAGAAAGACGTGCTAGTACACGAATTTTGTCGTCTTCTGCGGGAGTAAGAGTAATTATTAAAACAACTCTTTGCTCACCAAAACTAACTCCTAAATCAATTAATTTTCCTAGTTGTAAATCTTCAGCTAAATTACGAGTAGCAAAGGCTAGTTGGGTTTCGGGCATCAAAAGTTGATCTACAGTTTGCCAACCTTCGGTAACAATGCCATCTAGCCATTCTCCTAATTTAGTAACTTTTTCACTGATGGCTTCGGTAATGACTTGAACTTGATTTTGAGGCAGAGAAATGGCTGTAGGCTCAAGATAGCGACAGTCTGCTAAGAAATGATTGAATTCAGGATTAAAGTCATGGACTGATATACGATAATGATTGGAGTCTTGTGAATGATAAGTCAGTTTTTGGCGTTGACTAATACCTCGTAAAATCACAGTTTGAGATTCCTCAAGTACTTCGACTATTCCGTAAAAATGAGCCGCTAATTCGGGTTCATCAATAAATTTTTTGGGTAAGGTGATTTCTTCTTTTAAATAGTCTTCTTGAGCGAAAAGACAAACTTTAAAACCGTTAATTTCAAGATAAGCTACTTCGTTAATATGGTCTAAATTTTTTTTACCTACTAAGTTTTTCTGTCCTTGATTGAGCCAGTTTTCCCAAGCTAGTATGCCTAAAGCATTAAGATAACTTTGCCAATTGAGAGCTTCTTGAGTAGATTGATTACTCCATTGTTTTGCCAAAAGATAATCCATGTCGGATAGTTCTATTTCTTCTGGGATTAGCGATCGAAAATTGGATATGATGGACATTGTCTTTACTCCTAACTATAAGATTCTCAATTGTGGGCAAGATATTGTTTTAATTTTTGGGCATAAGGGCTATCGAAGCTTCGATTCTTGCCACTGCGGATTTCAGCGGCGGCTTGGGTCAAAATTTCTGTATCTACAAAGGTTTCTAGTTGCACCGAAAGTGAACTTAGGTAGTCTGATGTGGGTGATTTATCGATGACTCCTTTACTCTGAGCCAGCTTGAGCAATTTTTCTAGTAATTGTTCGATGGTTTGAGAGCGTACTTGACTGAGTAAGTTACCAGGATTGAGGATTCTGCGGGCTTTATCCCAATTACCCATTTCCAGTTGGGGAGCAATTTCTTTTAATGATTGTGCTTCTACATAGTAAAGTCGTAAACCTGCTAAAAATTTATCAGCAAATTCTCGATAGCGTTTACTTTTAGCTAGTTCTTGTTGTCTATTTTTAACTACTGATGTGATACTATTATTTAGTGCGATCGCTAAATATTCATGTAGCAATTGAGTCATTTCATCCTGTTCTACATGCTCTTCGTCTAAAGAATCATGGGGTAAATCTCTTCTCAATTGATAGTCGCCACTATTACTATCATAATGTTCTAAGCTTTCTCTACTTTGCCAAATATCGTATTGACGTAATTGTTTGGCTAAACGATTTAAACTAAACAGTATTTGTTTTGTATCCTTGGTTTCAATTCCTTTGTCTGCCAATTTTTCTCCCATTTCCTCTAACTGAATTAAGGAAGGAGTAGGACATTTTGTACGTTGATTTGGTTGTAAACGACGATCGCGACGATATACTTGATGAAAGACTTCTAATAATATTTGATCTGATGAAGATAGTTGTTCTACTTGAGTTTTGTTGGCTCGATTTAACAAAGCCCAATCCGTCAGATTTTTAAACCCAAATTCGGAGAGAAATTTTTGAATCTCTTTGTTTTGTTTTGTTTTGAGAAATGCCCAGTTTTTGAGACTAAATTTTGTAGTTCTTTGGGACTGATAAGAATGTAAAATAATTATAGTGAAAAGATAAAACGAACGTAGGGTTAAGTCATCATTTTTGCTAAGATTAAATTGTTTCCCTTGTTCATCCGTTAAGATTAAATCTTTACCATCATCATTAAGGACGAAAGGTAACAAGTCATGATGAGTAAAATTTCTACTGGCACTAAATAAATTAGCGACACTTTGACAAGCTTGTAAAACAGGATGGGATATCGAACATCTTAAACATAAACCAGCTAATGCTCTGACTTGTAAAGATTCTTTCTGATCATGAAATAAATGTAGCAGTTCATCACTAATGTTAGGAGAAACTGAGATTTTTCCTGATTCTAACCATTGTTTTGCCAAAGCTAGAGAGAACAAATCATAGCCTTTATTATTCTGTAAATTAAGACGACATAAATTCCAGTAAATCTTGGGATAATTCATAAACAAAGCCAACTATGTTTGAATTGAGAATTGAGAATTGAGAATAATAAATAAGAATTTCACACTTTTTTCTTATTTATTTAATAGTTGATAAATTATTTGGGATTGCTATACTTTTATTTGTACCTCAAAATTTTAAGAAAAACCATCAGGTGTATAATTATTAGTTACTAATTATTTCACTATAAAGCATTACTTTGGCTTTAATTAGTTTTGTTCCTTCTTTTTCATACCTTTGAGTAATTCCCATGAACTCTCCTCGATGATTATAGGTACAATAAAAACCATCGTTATAATCTTGTTCTAAAATTATTTTTTGTCCATAACACCAACGTTGACTTTCAACTTCTGCCAAATGCAGTTGCGGTAAGTTTTGTAAAAGATAGTCAAGGGGTATTAGCTTTAATTCGTTGTTTTCCTTTTGTGCTATTATCTGTTCAAAAGTAAGGCTATTTTCGATCGTCATATCACAACTTAAAGTACGATTTAAACCAGCTAAAGTCGCACCCGTACCAATTTTTTCACCCAAATCACGTGCGATCGATCTAATATAAGTACCAACACTACAATCAACTTCTATCTCTAATTCGGGATATTCTCCTTCGTGCCATCCCAAAACCTGAATATTGGTAATTTCTACTTGTCTTTTTGGCACTTCCACAACCTTACCTTGTCTTGCCAATTGATATAACTTCTGTCCATCTTGTTTAATGGCACTAAAAGCGGGAGGAATCTGCTCAATGTTACCGATAAACTCTTGTAAATAAGGTTCAACTTTTTCTAAACTCAAATGACTAGCAGATGTCTGCTCGATTATATCCCCTTCCAAATCATCAGTAGTGGTTACTATTCCAAATTTAATTCTTGCTCGATAAGCCTTTTGCGTTGGTAAAAATTGTAATAAACGAGTTGCTTTACCAATTGCGATCGGTAATATGCCTGTAGCACGAGGATCGAGAGTGCCACCATGACCAATTTTTTTTGTATTCAAAATTTTTCTCAATTTGGCAACACAATCATGAGAAGTAAAATCGAGGGGTTTATTTAGATTAAGAAAACCATCCATTATAGTTATTATCTTTTTGATAGGAATATCAAGTTTTAGAAAAAATATTAATGCATTGAAGATACTGTCATTATAGCGATTGACTCATCTTCTATGAATATTATTAAAGCTTTTTTTCACACAACCTATTTAGGACTACTATACAATGATGGGGATAATAATAATTTCTTCGATCTAATGTTATGGTGAAAACTGTTAAATTTTTGTTGCTATTGATCATAAGTTCTTCTTTAACTTTGAACAAACTTAATACTGTTCAAGCTCAATCTAATGATATTCCTAGAGAAATTTCTGAAATTGTAACTAAACTTGATGACGCATCGAATAATCAAGATGTTAAGTTAATCGAAAAATATGTATCCCCTAATTTTGTCAATGAGGATGGTTTAAACTATCAAACATTCAACCAGTCATTAAAACAATTGTGGTCTAAATATCAAGATTTAAAATACACCACCAAAATAGAATCTTGGAGAAGAGAAAATAACCAATTAATAGCGATAACAAAAACAACCATCACCGGCAACTACGAAGTTAATGAGCAAAAATTTGAACTCACTTCAGAAATTAAAAGTGAACAGTTTTTTGTCAACAATCAATTAGTAAAACAAAATATTATTGGAGAAAAAAACGAAATTACCAGTGGAGATAAGCCCCCAATGGTAACTCTTAATCTTCCTGAAAAAGCTCGACCTGGTCAAGTGTTTGACTTAGATGCTATTCTACAAGAACCCATAGGTTCAGATTTAATTTTAGGTGCTGCCTTAGAAGAACAAATTGATTCTGCTTTACATATCAAACCTTCAAAAATTGAATTGGAAGCATTAACCGCTGGAGGTATTTTTAAACGAGTTACATTACCTTCGACGAAAAAAGACCATTGGTATTCTGTAATTCTTATTCGTGATGGTGGCATTCGCATGATTACTCAACGAGTTAATGTAGAAGGCTAGAATCAACAATTAACAATTGATAATTAATTGCTTTTACATAAAAAAAAGAGACTTCCAACTCCTAATTCCTAACACTCAAATTATTATGGCTAATCATTTACTTGATACTCAAAGTTTATACCTTCGTAAACATGCTGATAATCCCATTAATTGGTGGTATTGGGGTAAGGAAGCATTAGAGTTAGCCAAATCTGAGAATAAACCGATATTTCTTTCTGTTGGTTACTCTAGCTGTCATTGGTGTACTGTAATGGAAGGTGATGCTTTTTCTGATCAAGCGGTTGCTGACTACTTGAATGATCATTTTATCGCTATTAAAGTCGATCGAGAAGAGCGTCCTGATATTGATAGTATATATATGACGGCATTACAAATGATGACGGGGCAAGGTGGATGGCCATTAAATGTTTTTCTCACTCCTGATGATTTAGTCCCTTTTTATGGTGGTACTTATTTTCCTTTAAAACCGAGTTATGGTAAACCGGGGTTTTTGCAAATTCTACAATCTATCGATGATTTTTATCACCACCAAAAAGATAAATTAACTAGTTTGACAACAGAAATTATCAAAGAATTGGAAAATAATAGTCAAGTTAATTTAAGTGGTGATATCGAATTAAATGAAAATATTTTAATTGAAGGTATTAATCAAAATAGTCAGGTAATTGCTCGTAATGATTATGGAAGGCCACGTTTTCCCATGATGCCTTACAGCTATCTCACCTTAGAAGGTTCAACTCTAAATTCTGATGGTCAAAATATAGCCGTTAGAAGAGGTATTGATTTAGTTAATGGTGGTATCTATGACCATATTGCTGGTGGTTTTCATCGCTATACTGTTGATGCTACATGGACAGTTCCGCATTTTGAAAAAATGCTCTATGATAACGGTTTAATCATGGAGTTTCTGGCTAATTTATGGTCTTGTGGTCAAGAAATTGTCGAGATTAAAGAAGCTTGTGATGGCATTTATCATTGGTTAAAACGGGAAATGCTTGCCCCTGAAAATTATTTTTATGCTTCTCAAGATGCTGATAATTTTGCTGATGTAAATGATGATGAGCCAGAAGAGGGGAATTTTTATGTTTGGAGTTATCAACAATTAAAAGAATGTTTATCAGAAGAAGAATTTACTACTTTTAGTGAGACCTTTAATATTAGTAGTAAGGGTAATTTTGAAGGAAATATCGTTTTACAAAAGAAAGAAGATAAAGCGGTAAATGATATTATCAAAAATTGTTATGAAAAGCTATTTAAAGTACGTTACGGTCATTATAGCTCGGTAGTTAATCAGTTTCCTCCTGCCAGAAATAATGAAGAGGTAAAAACAATTCCTTGGCAAGGGAGAATCCCTCCCGTCACTGATACCAAAATGGTTTTATCATGGAATAGTTTAATGATTTCTGGTTTAGCAAGAGCTTATAGTGTTTTTCAAGAAGCAAAATATCTGGATTTAGCAACAAAAGTAGCTGATTTTATTCTTAATAATCAATGGCAAGACGATCGCTTATATCGACTTAATTATAATGGCAAAGTAAGCATTTTAGCTCAAGGGGAAGACTATGCATTTTTGATCAAATCCCTACTTGATTTAGTACAAAATGGTGATGATAATTGTGGTAAGTATTTACAACAAGCAATTAAAGTACAAGATGAATTCGATCGTCATTGCTATGATGTAGAAAACGGTGGTTATTATAATAATGCTTTGGATAACAATGATGATTTATTGATTCAAGAAAAGAGTTATATTGACAATGCAACTCCTTCTAGTAATGGAATTGCCGTAGCTAATTTAATACGTTTAGGATTATTAACCGACAATGTTGGCTATTTAGATAAAGCAGAAAAAACTTTACAACTTTTCGCCGAAACGATGAGCAAAAATCCTGTCAGTTGTCCTACTTTATTCACTGCTTTAAATTGGTATTTAAAAGGTACGAGTGTCACCACGAATGACCATACGAAGCAAAAACTATTAAGACAATATTTACCTAATACAGTATATAAAATAAATGATAATTTACCTAAAGATAGTATCGCTATTGTTTGTAAACAATTATCTTGTTTAGAACCTGCAACGACAGAGAATCAACTAGTACAACAAATACAAAGTTAATGAATAATGAATAATGAATAATTAAATACCATCTCCTCATATATGAGCGATAACTATTCGAGCAAGAGCGATTCTCCTTTACTCCTTGTCCTCCCTGTTCAAATTGTCTTAGTCATTTTAGACAATCAACAGACATTTATATCATTTCACACCCTCTTATCTTAACATCAGTTAGTTATGTTGAATTACTTCTAAATAAATATTTTGTAAGTTAATATTTTCTTTTCTAATTGAAATTAAATTCAGACTTTCAAAATACTTAATAATATCTTGTAACTCTAATTTATCTTGAAATAAAAAAACTAATTCTTCTTGATAATAGCGATGTTCTAAATTGAGTTTTTCACCAAGTAAAATTGCTTTTTTATCATCATCAGTTTGTATAAAAACTAATTCTTTTGCAGGTATAATATTTCTTAATTGATCTAAACTACCTTCTTGGACTATTTTGCCTCGTTTCATAATACCAATGCGATCGCATAATTTTTCAGCTTCATCTAATAAATGAGTTGTCAATAAAATTGTCATTCCTGCTTGTTTTAAACGCAGAATTAACTGCCAAATATCATAACGAACTTCGATATCTAGTCCTGTGGTGGGTTCATCTAAAATTAGCAATTGAGGACTGTTAATTAATGCGATCGCAATATTTAATCTTCTGAGCATACCACCACTCAAGTTAGCGACAGTTTCATCCTTATAATCTAACAATTTAACTGAGTCTAAACAACGATAAATAGAACTTTTTAATTTAGTTCCAGTTAGACCATAAATTTTACCGAAAAAATCCAAATTTTCACTGCAACTAAGTTGAGAATAAACAAGATTATCTTGAGTGGCAATACCCAGCAAATATTTTGTTTGATGACCGATTTTATCTCCATTAATTAAAATAGAACCAGATTCATAATTTAATAGACCACAAATAATATTAATTGTCGTTGTTTTTCCTGCACCATTTGCTCCTAAAAGTCCATAAATTTCTCCTTTATTTAGTTCTAAATTTTATCCATTTAAAACCTTTTTTTTGCCATAAACTTTAGTCAAATTATTAATTGATAAAATCATTATTAATTATTAATTATTAATTATTTACTTACTCATTGAGATTCCTGCTAACCAACCCGTTGTCCATGCATTTTGAAAATTAAATCCCCCTGTCACACCATCAATATCTAAGACTTCTCCTGCAAAATAAAGGTTGGGACATATTTTACTGGTCATAGTTTTAAAGTCAACTTCTTTTAGTTTGACTCCACCACAAGTTACAAATTCTTCTTTAAAAACTCCTTTTCCTTGTATTTGGTAAACACCTCTAGTTAATTCGATCGCTAATTTTTCTAATTCTTTTTTACTAATATCTGCCCAAATTTTATCAGGATTATTTAAACTATATTTTACTAAATTTTGCCATAATCTTTTGGGTAAATAAAATTGATTATAATTAATTATTTTTTGTTTATTAACATCATTTTTAATCCCTAATATTTTTTGCCTAATTGATTCTTGATTATAACTTGGTAGCCAATTAATAGTCAGAGGTAACTTGTATTTAGATTCATATAAAACCCTTGCCCCCCAAGCCGACAATTTTAAAACAGCAGGGCCACTGACACCCCAATGAGTAATTAATAATGCTCCTTGTTGAGTCAAATTTTTACCTTTTTTTACATTTATTTTAACTTCTACATTTTGACTACTAATACCAGCGAGATTAGCTAGTCGAGAATCATTAATTTTTAAAGTAAACAAAGAAGGTACAGGAGATTCAATTGTGTGACCTAATTTTTTTGCCCAACGATAGCCCAAGGGATTACTACCTGTAGCAATTAAAAGTTGTTTTGCTTCGATTATTTCCCCTGATTTTAAAAGTAAATTAAAACCAAATTCTGAAGGTAAAATATCTTTAACGGGTGAGTTGGTAATAATTTTTATACCTAATTTATCAGCCGTTTTGGTCAGACAATCGATAATAGTTTGCGAATCGTTGGTTACAGGAAACATTCTTCCATCGGCTTCAGTTTTTAATTTTACACCTCTAGTTGTAAACCAATCGATGGTATTTTGGGGTTGAAAACGAGAAAATGCACCTCTTAATTCTTTACTTCCACGAGGATAATAAGTGACTAAGTCTTTGATGTTAAAACAATGATGAGTTACGTTACATCTACCACCACCAGATATTTTAACTTTGGTTAGGGTTTGTCTACTTGCTTCTAAAATGGTGACGGGGATATTTGGATTATGTATCGCACAATTAATCGCCCCAAAAAAACCAGCCGCACCACCACCAATGACGACTACTTGAGATTTATTGCTCATTAACCAAAGGAATAATTAATGGTTTGTATTATCTCACACAATTTGTTGATCTTGTGATTTACTGTAATATAGCAAACAATTAACAATTGACAATTCACTCACAAGTAAAAAAGCTTATTTATAATATTGATCTTTAATTTTTACCAGTAAATTTAATGAATAAAGACTCATCTTATTGGCTACAAATTAGTTCGGGAAAAGGCCCTGATGAATGTGCTTATTTTGTGGGTAAATTGGCACAACTTATCCTTGAGGAGGCAAAAAAAGCGAAGTTAAAGGTGGATATCATTAAGTCTATATCTGGAGAAAAGGCGAATACTTTTCTTTCAATTTTGATTAGTTTAGAATCTGGAGAAGAAAATAGTAATTATGATATCGATCGCTTTATGCAATCATAGGAAGTTACAATAAGGTGTAAAACAATTGACAATTGATAATTGATAATTACCCCTACCTGAAGGAATGGGCTTCAAATTTAGAATTTGATTTTTTATTTTCTTCATAAATGAAGAGGCTTTTACCCGATGTTTTGCGGTCAAGAAAAAATTATGGAAGTTGAAGACAAAAAAGTTCTTTTTTCTGGAAATATTGGTATCGACTATAGTCAATTCTATATTGAGACCTCATATGAAGAAGAGGATGATGATGATTATCTCTTTTCAGAAAGTGCTTTCGAGAATCAGAAAAACGGGATATGTGGAGCTTCTCTACAAGGAAAAATTTTTTTTGTAGCGAGTATTCAATACGGAGTAATAACTATTGAAGTTGAACTGTATTCAATAGAACCTCCTATCGGTGAATCTTACGAAGAAATAGTCGAGGTATCCTTTGTGTGCGGAGACAAGCCAGTATTTTTATGCGAGTGGGCGCATGAAAAAACTTATGAACTTGCTCTGCCAAAGGGTATCTATCGTGTTAGGTACTGTATTAAGGGAATGGATAAAAACGACACTGATGCCGATGATGGGGAAATTCCTATTCCTGGACAACTTAACTTAATACAATTTTGGCTAGCTGAGCCGATGGATGATGAAATCATTAAGCAAACTTCAGGAAATGCTGGCTATTGGCATAAAGAATGGGGTAGCTCAGCTTGACGTATAATTACTAGTATTGAACAATACGCTGAATTTTAATTAAGAAAAAAATATTGGTGAAAGGAAATAATAAAAAGCGAAAATACTTATAATAGAAAACTCAGGATCGGATAACAAATTGAATGGATAGACAAAGGTCTTATTGGTTACAAATTAGTTCAGGAAAAGGCCCTGATGAATGTGCTTATTTCGTCGGTAAACTAGCAGAAATTATTTTAGATGAAGCGAAAAAAACCAATTTGAAAGCAGACATGATTAAATCTATATCTGGAGACAAAGCGGACACTTTCCTTTCGATTTTGATTAGTTTGGAATCTGGAGAAGAAAATAACAACTGTGATATCGATCGCTTTATGTCATCGTGGCAAGGTACAATACAATGGGTTTGTCCTAGTCCTTTTCGTCCTCACCATAAACGCAAAAATTGGTTTATTAGTGTCACTGTTTTAAATCCTCCCGAACAAAACAGTCATTTTTCTCAACATGAAGTCAAGTTTAGTACCATGCGTTCATCGGGTGCAGGGGGACAAAATGTGAATAAGGTAGAAACAGCAGTGAGGGCAACTCATACTCCCACGGGTATATATGTTACTGCTTCTGAAGAGCGATCGCAATATCGTAACAAAAAATTAGCTTTAGCTAAACTAGCGATGATATTAGCATCAGAAAAAGAACAAAAAATCCAAGAATTAGAACAAGAATTCTGGTTAATTCACCAAAACCTAGAAAGAGGTAATCCCATTAGAGTTTATAAAGGTGAGAAATTCAAACTTGTAAATTAATATTCTCAATTCTCAATTCTCAATTCTCAATTAATTACTTGCTTCTGCCATTTCGATTACGCGACTATCATAGTCTTTGACTAAAAAATTGAGAGGATTTTCTTGGCGAATTTTATATTTTAAGCGACGAGACTGTACTTTTAATAGTAAAGCATCCAAACATTCTCGATCGAAACAAACATGACGTTGACAATCTTTATAACCTAAATTAGCACCTGCAATAATGTGTATTTGGGTGTTTTTCTTTAATTGATACCAAAGTCCTTCTTGAGGTTTAACATTAGAACTACTAAAGCTAGAACCCATATAGATAGGGTCTAAAGTACCTGCTCCCATACTTTGTTCATAATCATAATAATATTGCAAAGGAACATCGGCCACAGGCAAATTTAATAATTCCTCATAAAACTGTCTAGCAATATTCATGTCAGACACCATGACAGTATAAACTTTGGGCGCACTACTTAAAAACATCCACATTGCACCACCATAAGCAACCAACAACATTACCATAATGCCTTGTGTAGAAAATAAAGTATCGGTTAGTTCGGGCAAAAATGCTCCAAAAATAGCTACACTACCTTCTATAATCATATCATTTCCAATATCACGTTTTTTATCTATTATGAGATAATAATTACATTTTAAGCAATATTCACTGTTCTTTGTTTTCTGATAGTAATTTTATTGTTGGTATCTCGACCATAATGTTCTAGATAATTATAGAAAAATTTTTAATATAAATTATCTTTTATGAAATATGAATAATCTCGTTAATATATTTCCTCAAATCAATCATGAATTAATAATTCCTTTACGAGCTTTAGATGATTTTCAAGTTTGTAAAAAATGGAAAAAAGAACCCTATAAAGTTAGATATTTACTGGTCATATTTTTTCGCTATTATAAATTAGAAAACATTATTAACATAAATATATCGACTCAAGAATTAGTGGATAAATATTATGTTCAACTATGGTATTTTATTTTTGAGGAATTATTCACTAATATCTCTTTAAGAAAATCCCATGACTTAAAAGATAGCATCCTGTTTTTGACAGAAAAGTTTTTGTCTGAACAAGATATTCTGGTAATGCCACCAAATATAACAAGCAATTTTGTCGAAGAAAATGTTAAATACTTGCCATTACAATATTTTGTAGAAAAAGCTTTAGATAAATTATATCCATTAGAAAGAATTATAATTGTTGCCAAAAATAAATTTGGTTGGGAAGACGACAAAATTTTAGAATATTTACAACAGCAACAAACAATTACCTCTTCTGAATTAAAAGCCTATTATACCCAAGCTTATTCTCGATTAATTAATAGTTTACCCACAGATATAATTACTATTTATTTGAATGATGATAATTGATTAATTAATAGTTTTACCTAAGATTACATTTATTACTTATTTTTTAAATAAAGTAAATTGACTTTGCGATAAGAAAACAACCAATTATCAATCTTGATTTTTGCACTTCAATTTGTAAGCTAATATATTTCATGATAAGAGTAAAGACATTTAACTTTTTTGAATCAAAAGT
>JAAHTG010001141.1_pt1 | contig 19282 bp, 19 predicted proteins | sample 6116081 | NCBI WGS metagenome assembly JAAHTG01 (sample SAMN13939989, study PRJNA603662) | sponge metagenome | isolation source: marine sponge | host: Mycale hentscheli | place: New Zealand | collected 2005 | reverse complement strand
CAAAAGGTCAATGACAGACACCGAAGTTTCGTCACGGTTGGGCACGAAAGCCAGCACACCGGCACGGGTGACATCAGCTGGATAGGGTCGCTTGCCGGTTGGGTATGTTGCGACGACAGTGTTGTTTACTGGGTTAAAAACTGTCAACCGGTCGGAAAATTCGCTGGTCACATATGTGTGGCCAGCAGCGAGTTTTTCCGTGAACAGGCTGGGGCTTTTGCCCGCGTCCCAGCGCGCCAGTTCTTTGCCGGTTTTACCATCCAGCTCAATCAGCTGGTCGCTACGAAAAGTGGTCACAAGCCAGCCGTTTTTGCTGTGAACAATATCCAGCGGAACACCGGCAATTGGCCAGCGGGTCATTTCCTCGCCGGTGTCCAGGTCGATGCGCACAACGGCGTCTTCACCGGAAAGCGCGACCCAAACCGTGTTGCCGTCCAGCCGCATACCGTGCGGCGCTGCGCCCACATCAAAGGTTTTGCTTACGGATATTTCTGTGTCAGCAAAAACAGTAGATGAGGCCAAGAGTAGTGCGCTCATAATTGCCGCAGCGATCAATTTCATTCCTTATGCCTTTCAAGTGCAGTGCGAAAACATGGGTATAAAAGGTGCCAATTCACCTTTGCCTACATATCAAGTGCGCCAGAGTATTCCATCGCATAACCTTGTTCGACACTTAGCGCGCCTTCTAGCACCAATAGGGCGCGCTTGGTATAAAGACCGCCGTCACCGGAATAGCCGCCAAAATTATTGCCGCTTCCGATCACCCGGTGGCACGGTACAAGGATCGGGATAGGGTTGCGGCCACAAGCGCCACCAACCGCCTGCGCTGCGGAGCTAATACTTTTAGCCATTTCACCGTAAGTTGTTGTTTTTCCGTAAGGAATTTCACACATCGCTCGCCACACCTTTTCCTGGTGTTTGCTACCCATAGGGTTAACTGGTAGGTCAAATGTGGTTAGATCACCGTCGAAATAGGCGTCCAATTGTTGCTTGGCCTCCACAAGTAAGGCAGACGGTTGCTGGAACGGACTCCACCCCCAATCCAGCGCAATAATAGAGCCTTCAAGTTCGGATATAGTGATGTCGATCACCGGTGTATGCATTGAAAGCTGAAACATATTTTCCCCAGGCAGCTGAAGTGTATTTAAATATGGCGATTGCGCCTTCTTTTGCTACTGTGCCACAAGGCAGCAACCAAGCGAAATCAAATTGCTGTTGGGTGACAGGTGTTTATTTAGATGTTTGAGCAAACAACATGATGCAACCGGAAACGATTTTTGCGCTATCCAGCGGGCATGGCACCGCCGGGGTTGCTGTTGTTCGGTTGTCGGGTCCGGCTGCAATTGTTGCATTGTCGGTTCTTGCTGGTGGTAAAGTGCCGGCAGCGAGGCGGGCAGCTGTGCGGGCGTTGGTTGATCCAGCATCGTCTGCTCGGTTGGATCAGGCGTTGGTGATCGTCTTCCCTGGGCCTGGCAGCTTTACCGGTGAAGATGTTGTGGAATTGCATTTGCACGGTGGTAGAGCAGTTGTTGAAGGTGTGCTCGCGGCGCTTGGTAATATTGAGGGGCTAAGACCAGCAGAGGCGGGCGAGTTTTCCCGCCGAGCGTTCGATAACGGTAAACTGGATCTGACCGAGGCCGAGGGCCTAAATGATCTTATTCATGCGCAAACGGCAGCTCAGCGCGAACAGGCCTTGCGGCAAATGGACGGCCAACTGCGTACATTGTATGATGGTTGGCGCGGGCGCTTGATGTCGCACCTAGCGCATCTGGAAGCCGATATTGACTTCCCCGACGAGGATTTGCCGGAAGGAGTGTCGGGTGCGGTTTTACCCAGTATATTGTCTGTTCAGTCCGAAATAGCGCAACATATAGACGAAGGACGCCGTGGTAGATTGCTGCGAGACGGTTTTCGAATTGTTATTCTCGGCGAACCAAATACTGGGAAATCGACCCTTCTCAATGCTCTCGCTCATGCAGATGTGGCGGTCGTTTCGGAGGAAGCGGGTACCACGCGGGACGCTATTGAAATTCAACTCGACCTTGGTGGTTTTCCTGTTCGGCTAATTGACACAGCAGGCGTGAGGGATAGCGATGGCACCATTGAACAAGAAGGTATTAGGCGCGCGCTTTCCAAGGCACAAGATGCAGATTTGCGCCTGATACTGATCCGGGCAGATGATTGGCCAACGGTACCGCAGTCTATGCGCCAATGGATAGACGACGCGGTTGTTGTTGTGACGCAGTCTGACCGTGAACCGGAAAACAAAATGTTTCACGTGGAACATCTGGAGGGTGTTGAAGCCCAGGGTTTGGTGTCGCTGTCAGTGAAAACCGAAGAAGGCATGAATGACTTGATGTTAATGTTGGAAAAGATCGTGACTGAACGCATGAGCCCGCGAGAGGCACCGGCGCTTACGCGAATTCGCCATCAGCAAGCACTGGAGGCTGCAGTGGATCACTTGTGGCGGTTTGAGCAGAACGCAGGACAAGATGCTGTTTTAGCAGCGGAAGATGTCCGTATGGCTGTACGTTCAATCGGTGGTATTACCGGGCGTGTTGGTGTCGAAGATATGCTTGATATTGTGTTTTCTGATTTTTGTATTGGTAAATAGCCGCCTTTTTTAATGTGATAAGTGATCTGCCTTAATGTTATGGGTAAAACGAATGTTTCACGTGGAACATTGCAGTCCACTTTTCCCTCTGCACAGACTTTGACTTAGCGACCAATCACAGATATATGGTGAGCGCAAATAGTAGTAAGCTGAGCCCACGCGGGCGTTGGCGGCGTTAAGTTGAATTGGTTTGATGACGGATTTTGATGTCATAGTTATTGGTGGCGGGCACGCAGGCTGCGAAGCGGCCACAGCGTCTGCACGTGTTGGTGCCAACACGCTTCTGATTACGCACAAACCGGAAACCATCGGTGAGATGTCATGTAATCCGGCAATTGGTGGTTTGGGCAAGGGGCATTTGGTGCGTGAGATTGATGCGCTGGACGGCGTGATGGGACGCGTGGCTGACGCGTCCGGCATCCAGTTTCGTTTGCTCAATCGGCGAAAAGGGCCTGCAGTACAAGGCCCACGCTGCCAATCGGACCGCAAGCTATACCGCGAAAAAATGCAAGAGATTCTGGCGTCGTACCCAAACCTGACAATTGAAACTGGCGCAGTAGAAGACCTGATCTTTGACCAGAACCTCGACCACCTCGACGGGGGCGAAAAGCCTGTCTGCACAGGTGTTGTCACGGGCAGTGGAAAAGAAATATCAGCCAAAGCAGTTATCCTTACAACCGGAACTTTTCTACGCGGCCTAATCCATATCGGCGAGAAAAAAATTCCTGCAGGCCGTGTCGGTGAAGCACCAGCAGTTGGCCTTTCGCTTACTCTGGAAAAACTGGGGTTTGAGCTTGACCGCCTTAAAACCGGAACACCGGCGCGGTTGGATGGGCGAACCATAGACTGGGACCAGTGTCAGGAGCAACCGGGTGATACACCGCCAGTACCATTTTCGTTTTTGACAGACGAAATAAAGGTGCCGCAAATCAGCTGTTATCTGACCCGGACGACAGAAGAAACCCACACTATTATCCGTGACAATCTACACCGCGCGCCGATTTATTCTGGCCAAATCGATAGTAACGGCCCACGCTATTGCCCATCGATTGAAGACAAGGTTGTTCGCTTCGCTGATAAGTCCAGCCATCAGATTTTCCTTGAGCCAGAGGGGCTTGATGATCATACCGTGTATCCAAATGGCATAAGTACAAGCTTGCCGGAAGAGGTTCAGGCCGCGATGATCAAATCCATTCCCGGGCTGGAGAACGCGATAATTCTTCAGCCAGGTTATGCGATTGAATATGATTTCGTGGACCCACGCGAACTGCGTCCAACGCTGGAAACCCGACGGTCGATCGGCTTGTATTTTGCGGGACAGATCAACGGAACAACCGGCTATGAAGAAGCGGCGGCCCAGGGTTTGATGGCCGGCACGAATGCAGCGCTTGTCGCAGTGGATGCTGATACGGACTTTCGACTCGACCGGGCTGATGGCTATATCGGTGTGATGATTGATGACCTCGTAACGCAAGGAACACGTGAGCCGTACCGTATGTTTACCAGTCGCGCTGAATATAGATTGACGCTGAGAGCCGACAACGCCGATCAGCGCCTTACCGAAAAGGGTGCATCTGTTGGTCTCGTCGGTAAGCAACGCGCGGAAAATTTTGCGGCGAAAAAGCAAGCCTTATCGAAAGCCCATACGACACTCAGCGCCCTGTCACTGACACCAAACGAAGCGGCAAAGTACGGTATTAAAATTACCCAGGACGGCGTACGACGAAATGGCGTCACTTTGCTTGGGTTCAATGAAATTGATTTCGGGAAGCTGCAAGAGATCTGGCCAGATCAGCTGTCATCCGTTGACCCAAAGATTGTGCGTCAAGTGGAAATTGATGCTACCTATCATGGCTACCTGGAGCGCCAACACCAAGACGTTCTGGCCTTCCGAAAAGACGAAGCCCTTGAAATACCAGAAGATTTAGACTTTTCTGCAATTGCTGGCCTGTCTAACGAGATCCGGGAAAAATTCGCTAAAGCGCGCCCTTTCACCCTTGGTGCTGCGGCGCGGATTGCAGGCGTCACGCCAGCAGCAATTACCATACTGTTGGGCTATATTAAGAAACGCAAAGCCGCGTGATTGTGCCTGAGATTTATGGCCCTGAGGAGTTTGCCGATGACACCGATGTTTCACGTGAAACATTGGATAAGTTGAAAGTTTATTCAACAGCGCTCACCAAATGGCAAAAGGCAAAAAACCTTGTTGCCAATTCCACCATCGATGATCAATGGCGGCGACATTTTTTGGACTCGGCGCAATTGTTTCCGTTGATCCGCCGCTATCATCCCACCTCTCAGTTAAAGCTCTTGGATATTGGTTCAGGTGCAGGTTTCCCCGGATTGGTGCTTGCCGCGATGGGGCTGGGGCATGCCGTTATGGTGGAATCCAACGGCCGCAAATGCACATTTATGAATCATGTTATCCGGGAAACCGAAGCATCAGCGATTGTTGTTAATCAGCGTATCGAGTCGGTTGACCACACTGGTGTGGACATCATCACATCACGGGCCTGTGCCAAAATTGAACAATTACTGGCGTGGTCAGCGCCGTTTATCAGCCCACAAACTGAAATGTGGCTTCTCAAGGGGGCAACAGCAGAAGAAGAATTGACCCAAGCGGCTGCTTCATGGAATATGACCACCGAACAGTTTGATAGCAGATCCAGCGAAGAGGGCGTTATTTTAAGGCTTTCTGGCATAAAAAGGCGCTAATTCTTTGTTAACATTAATATTTAGAGGTATTTGATGCGCGGCGGGGGAAGAGCGAAAATTATTGCAGTGGCCAATCAGAAAGGCGGGGTTGGAAAAACTACGACTGCGATAAACCTGGCCACAGCCATTGCAGCAGTTAAGAAAAAGGTCCTGGTTTTGGACTTGGACCCTCAAGGGAATGCCAGTACCGGCTTCGGAATTGACCGCGCAAACCGAAAGATAACATCCTATGATGTTGTATTGGGCGCGGCGCCCGTGGAAGACGCGGTTCTGGAAACCGACATTCCCGGCCTGAGCATTATTCCGTCTACAATCGACTTATCGGGCGCTGACCTGGAGCTTGCAGAGTTGCCCCAGCGCAACTTCCGGCTTCGGTATGCTTTGGAGAAAGCGCAATTGCGCGAAAAATACGACTATATTATGATCGACTGCCCGCCATCACTGTCATTGCTCACAATCAACGCGTTGGTTGCTGCTGATTCTGTGCTTGTACCGCTTCAGTGCGAGTTTTTTGCGCTGGAAGGTCTAAGTTTACTGTTGAAAACGGTTGAACAGGTTCGTTCCGGCCTGAATCCAATGCTGATCGTCAACGGCATTGTCCTGACTATGTTTGATAAGCGCAACAATCTGGCGGTTCAGGTGGAAGCGGATGTTCGTGACTATTTGGGTGATAAAGTATTTGAAACGGTGATCCCTCGTAACGTGCGGGTGTCTGAAGCACCGAGTTTCGGCAAGCCTGCGTTACTGTATGACCATCGCTGTGTTGGAAGTAGGGCCTATATCGATCTGGCACGTGAACTGTTAATACGGGATGCTGCTCAGCAAGCGGCATAAATATATTAATTACAAGATGTTAAGGGTATTTGATGGCAAAGGTAGTTAGAAAAGGTTTGGGGCGCGGACTGTCTGCATTGCTGGGTGATGATCGACCAGTCATTGAAGACGCTATCGAGCCCAGCGGCGCAAGCCCTGCAGGTGAAGGCCCCAGTGGGGGCGGCGCATCGGCGAATGTGCCAGGAGGGCGTCGCAGATTACCCATCGAGTTTTTAGAGCGAAACAATGATCAGCCGCGTTATCACTTTGATGAAGCAGCACTTGAGGAACTATCGCTATCTATCCGGGAAAAAGGCCTTTTGCAGCCCATTTTGGTGCGCGAGATAGGACCAGACAAATATCAGATTGTTGCTGGAGAGCGGCGCTGGCGTGCTGCGCAAATAGCCGGCATTCATGAAGTGCCGGTTGTTGTGCGCGAGCTGACAGACGCAGAAGTGCTTGAGGTTGCGATCGTGGAAAACATCCAGCGAGAAGACCTTTCTGCGATTGAGGAAGCGGCGGGCTACAGTAAATTGATCGAAGAATTTGGTCATACTCAGGAAGTCTTGGCCAAGATTGTTGGTAAAAGTCGCAGCCATATCACCAACTTACTTAGGCTTCTTAATCTACCGCAAAAGGTTCGCGATTTGGTTGACAGCGGCCGTTTGTCGATGGGCCATGCGCGCGCGCTGTTGTCCGCTGCCGACCCTGTCGAATTGGCGGCTAAAGTTGTTGCTGAAGGGCTGAGTGTTCGCCAAACTGAGGCGGCGGCAAAACCCGTTAGCGCAACTAAGCGAGAGCCGCGGCCCGGCGGTCATGACGGGGGTGCCTCAAAGAAAGACGCAGATACAATCGCGCTTGAGAAAGACCTATCAGCTGCGCTGGCGATGAAAGTGACCATCGAACATAAGAGCGAAGGTGGTACCGTAACGGTCACTTACAAAACGCTGGAAGAGTTGGATGATCTATGCTCAAAACTGGGAGTTTGTGGATTTTAAGTTATTGATTATTATAATTTATTTTCAACAGCATCCCATATCTGAGCTTCCAGTTTTACACCGTCAAACTGATTGATCGATTGCAAGCCTGTCGGCGATGTAACGTTGATTTCAGTAAGCCAATCACCGATTACGTCGATGCCAACAAAGGTCAAGCCGCGTGTTTTCAGGTCTGGTCCGATTGTGTCACAAATTTCCCGCTCGCGTTCGGTCATGCTGGAGCGAACCGCCTTGCCGCCAGCAACAAGGTTGGAACGAACTTCGCCGTCAGCCGGAACCCGGTTTATCGCTCCAACGGCATCGCCGTCGATTAGAATAATGCGCTTGTCACCCCGTCGAACTTCGGGCAGGAACTTTTGAACCATCACAGGTTCGCGCGATCCTTCAAGGAACATTTCCATCAAGCTGCCCAAGTTAGAATCGTCTGCTCTCAGGTGAAAAACGCCTGCGCCGCCGTTGCCGTATAGTGGTTTTACAATTATTTCACCGTGTTCAGTGCGAAAGGCCTTCACCTCATCTTCGCTGCGGGTGATCAATGTTGGTGGCATCAAATTTTTAAATTTGGCGACAAAAAGCTTTTCCGGTGCGTTGCGCACTTCAGCCGGGTTATTCATCACCAATGTTTCGTCCGCTATAAGGTCCAACAGGTGCGTCGCGGTAATGTAAGACATGTCAAAAGGCGGATCCTGGCGCATCCAAATCACGTCAACGTTGCGAAGGTTTAGATTAACGTCGTCCGATAAAACCTCAAAATGATTACCCTTTTCCCTGCGTACACTCACTTTTCGCGCTGCTGCATATACGTCACCGTCTTTATAAGACAAGTCTTCGGCTAGATAATGCCACAAGGTATAGCCGCGCGCCTGCGCTTCCAGCATTAGAACAAAGGTGCTGTCACCGTCGATGTTGACCCCTTCCATCGGGTCCATCTGAAATGCAACATGAAGGTCAGCAGATACCATTTTGTATTCCTTAGAAATTTAAGCTTCAGTCAGTTCGCCGCGATAAAGCAAATGATGCCAATTTGGTATATTTACCAGCCGGGTCGCCATGCGTCCATCATATGGGTTGGAAGCGCGCGCGGTGCAACCGTAATAACATCGAACCGTATAGCAAAATTCTGTGAAGTTTCTGATTGCAGCCAAATATCGGCCGCAGTTTCGATGCGTTTTCGCTGGTGTGTAGTGATGCTTTCCAGCGCCTCGGTTGTGTTTCGCCGCGCTTTTACTTCGACAAAAATAAACATGTCACCTTTTGCAGCGATAATATCAATTTCCCCGACCGCGCAGCGAAACCGCTGCGCGAGGATACGGTAACCTTTAACTCTCAACAAAAGTACTGCAAGCATTTCGGCAATGCGACCGCGTCGCTCAGCCACTTGTCTTTGGTTAGGCGTTCTTTTGGTATCGGATTGTTTTTTCATGATATTCTATATTATGACAAACTAGATTTTGGGCGGCTTGGATAGTTCCAGCGCTTGTTGGTAGATGTCCTTTTTGCGCGCTCCAGTGATCTCTGCAACAAATGCGGCTGCAGATTTAACGCTCATGTGCTCGAGCGCGAGCTCTAGTATTTTGCTGGTTTCTAGATCAAACTTTGCAGCATCGCTGGTGTTTGTTGTGGTCGGTGCGATCACCACAACGATTTCGCCTTTGGGTGGCCCTTCCGCTTCATAGCGGTTGGCGAGGCTGGCCAAGTTACCGCGTACTACCTGTTCAAATTTCTTACTGATTTCGCGGCAAACGGCGGCTCGTCGATCACCGAGAACCGTCTGTGCGTCATGCAGGCTGCCCGCCAGACGTTTTGCGCTTTCATAATATACCATTGTGGCGGTGTTACTTTCCTCTGCAACAAACCAGTCTTGCCGGGCTTTGGTTTTTGTTGGGGCAAACCCCATGAATAGAAAACGGTTGGTTGGCAGGCCCGCGAGGGTCAGCGCCGATACAACGGCCGACGCCCCCGGTAATGTTGTGACATAAAGCCCGCGTTCGGCGACAGCTTCGACCAGCCGGTACCCAGGGTCGGATATAAGCGGCGTGCCTGCATCCGACACTAATGCAACAGATTTTCCGTCCTCGATCATTTGCAGAAGTTGGGGAAGCCTGCCGGCGGCACTGTGTTCGTGGTAGGCAATCATTTGTTTTTTGATGAGGAAAGCGTTCAGTAGCTTGCCGGTGATACGGGTGTCCTCGCAGGCGATAACATCAACCGCTTTTAATGTATCCAGTGCCCGCTTGGTAATATCACCCAAATTACCGATTGGGGTCGCAACAATATAGAGTCCGGCTTTCATGCGTGCCGCCTGGTTTGTCGCTGCTGTGCTGGGTACAGGCTCAACTGATCGAATTTCTGCCATTTTTTTGGTCCAGACTTAAGTAAGGCATATGTAGGCGGAACAGGCGACGCTAGTACTAATGTCGATACCGGAATTTACAGCGGCGGCGTTTCACCCTACAGTCGCGTCGACTATTCAACCAGCAAACACCAAGGGTTTCATGTTCGCAAGTGTCTTAAACAATAAAAGCTGTAAAAAGCGCATGCGGCCTTGCCCGCTGGTGCTGGTTTTTCTTGTGCCTTTGTTTGTAGCTGCATGCGGCGGCGGTCCGCCGCCGGTTGACAGGGTGGCTCGTCCGGTAAGTATTGATCGGCCTCAGACACAGCAGCCTTCAGACGCTGCAGAGCAGGAAGCAGTGGTTTCTGTGGTTGAGAAAACCGCAGATCAGCAGTCAATTGTCATCGCATTAATGTTGCCGCTTTCCGGACCTGAAGGCGACACGGGGAAGGCGCTTCTGCGCGCAGCGACCATCGCGCTTTTTGATGCATATGACCCGCGGTTAAAGCTTGTGCCGATGGATACCCAGGCAGATCCGGCGGTGGCCGAACTTCGGGCGCGGCAGGCAGTCGAAGCTGGGGTATCAATTGTCTTAGGTCCGCTTCTGGCAGCAAATGTTGAGGCTGTCGGCGATATTTTAGCTCCCACCGGTATTCCGGTAGTTGGTTTTTCAAACGACAGTAGTGTGGCCAAACCCGGACGCTTTATCATGGGTTTTTTGCCTGAGGCTGAGGTCAAACGCGTTGTCGACCATGCACTTGACCAAGGGCTGGGCAATTTTGGCGCACTGGTGCCGCAAGGCCGGTATGGGAACCGAATACGTACCTCGTTCGGCGACGCGGTTGCAGACTCGAAGGCGGTTATTTCAGCGATTGAGAGCTATCCACCTGACGCTGATGCGCTTTTTGAGCCGGTTAAAAGGTTGGCGCGCTATGATGAACGCCGCAATGACGCCCGCCGCGAAGTGCGCTTCCTACGTTCTCTTGGTGATGACGTAACAGACGAAATTGCGGAGGCAGTTGAAGACGCCGAGGTGATGGAGAGCGTGGATTTTGATGCAGTACTGGTTCCTGAAGGCGGCGCCCTGATGCGAGCACTGGCACCGCTTTTACCCTTTTATGAGATTGACCCTAACCGGGTGAAATTGCTGGGCACCGGTCTATGGAACGATGACGGCCTACTTGGTGAACCGCCCCTGCAGGGTGCATGGTTTGCCGCTCCAGACCCCACATCGCCTAAAGCTTTTATGACACGCTATCAACAAACTTACGGTAACGTACCGCCCCGGTTGGCAACGCTGGCCTATGATGCCATGGCTTTAGTGGCGCGGATGGCGCGCGAACCATTTGCCAACGAAAGACCTGAGAGCGAGGCGGCCGATATCGCGGGCAGCCTATCTGGCCCTGATGTTCCAGCTAGCGTTGGGGACGCACGATTTGCCTTGTCGCGTTTTATAACCAGTGAAGGTTTTGTTGGCGTTGATGGATTGTTTCGGTTTCTGGAAGATGGCACCGTTGAGCGCGCGCTTGCAGTCTTGGAGGTGCACAGGAGTGGATTTAAAGTGGTTGACCCCGCTCCGGCTAGTTTCCCGGCATTTGGTTACGCTCTAAAAAATTAGGTGTGGAACAAAAAATTGAGGGCTGGTCTTCCGGGGTTATTTGATCATTTTCGCCAGCAGGAAGTTTAGCAGCGGCGCGCCTTTTACTGTGAGCGCCAGGGTGTCTTTGTTCGTAAGAACATAGCCGTCTACGGCCAACTCTGCGATTGCTTTGTTGTCTAGGTAGTTCTGAATACCTTGGGCAAAGCGCGCATTAAAAGCTGGTACCGAGATGCCTTCTTTTAAACGCAGTCCCATCATGATGGTTTCGACGGCTCGCTCATTCGGGTCGATTTCTTCAAGCGTCGCAAGTCCGTTGCCCACGGCGTTAACGCTGGCGAGCCAGTCTTCCGGTCGCTTGATTTGCTGGTGGGCATAGGCTGACCCGAAGTTTCGGCCCGGCAAGCGACCATGGGCGCCTGGGCCGATACCCACATAAGGTTCTCCGCGCCAGTAGGCCAGGTTATGGCGAGATCGCTCGCCCGTTTTTGCATGATTGGAGGTCTCATAAGCAGGCAAGCCTGCTGCTTCTGTTCGTTCCTGGGTTAATTGGAACAGCGCGGCAGCCAAGTCTTCATCAGGTAATGTGAATTTACCACGACGAAACTGGTGGTAAAAAGCAGTGCCTTCTTCGATGGTTAACTGGTACAGCGACAGATGCGGCGGCGAAAAAGTCAGCGCCTGCTGCAGTTCTAGTTGCCACTGTTCAAGTGATTGTTCAGGCAGTGCATAGATCAGGTCGAAACTAACACAGTCAAAGTTGTTCCGCGCAACTTCTAATGCTTTAGTGGCTTCACTGGCGTTGTGTAGCCTGCCAAGAAACTTTAAAGATGTATCCTTAAAGCTTTGAATCCCAACGGAAACCCGGTTGATACCCGCCTGAGCGTAGTCACTGAATCGGCCAGCTTCAACGCTAGATGGGTTTGCTTCTAATGTAATCTCGATATTGGTTTCCGGTGCCCAATGCTGTTTGATCCGCTCAATGATCAATGCAGTGGTTTTCGGCGGCATTAAACTGGGTGTTCCGCCGCCAAAGAAAATGGATTTTGCTTTCAAGCCGGGAAAATGAGCGGCGAATGTGTCAATTTCCTGCAGCATAGCTTGTTGCCAACTGGTCTGGTCGACTTTTTCGCGCACATGGCTGTTAAAATCGCAGTAGGGGCATTTTTTCTCGCAGAAGGGCCAATGCACATAAATTGCTGCATTTTCCGAACTGAAATTGGTCGGTAAAATCGCTTTTGCGTGTGAGTCAGTCGTTTTTTGGGAAACAGGCATCGATCAGCTGTCTAAATGCGTCCGCCCGGTGGCTCATGGCGTGTTTGGCTGCGGGGTCCATTTCAGCAAATGTTAGCTGGTGGCCGCCGGGCACAAAAAAAGGATCATAGCCAAAACCCCTCTCGCCGCGCATGGGCCAGGTAAGGTCGCCGAAAACTTTGCCTTCAAAACTTTCCATATGACCATCGGGCCACGCGAGCGTGAGTACACAGGTGAAGTTGGCGGTGCGGTCTTTACTGTCACCGAGCTGGCGGTTTACTTCTGTCATGGCGATATTGAAGTCTTTTGACGGCCCCGCCCAACGTGCGCTGTATATACCCGGCTCGCCGCCCAGCATTTTAACCTCCAGGCCACTGTCATCAGCCAGTGCAGGCAGTCCGGACTTGGTTGCTGACGCCAATGCTTTGATCTCGGCGTTGGCAATGAAGGTATCGCCGTCTTCAACCGGTTCGGGCAAGTTTAGGTCACCGGCAGAAATGGTTTCCACACCGAAAGGGGCCAATAATTCGCCGATCTCGCGCACCTTGCCCATGTTATGGCTGGCAATTACCAGTTTTTTGCCGCTGAACTGCCGTGCCATAAACTCCGCTCCATCATCAGGTTAGTTTAGAAGGTGGCGATAGCTGCTTCTTGCGCCCGCTTGATTTCGTCGCAACCGATACGAGCCAACCGCAAAAGACGCATGAATTCTTCTTCAGAAAATGGGTCTTCCTCGGCAGTTGCCTGAATTTCCACAATGCCGCCATTGCCGGTAAGGACAAAGTTGGCATCGGTTTCAGCAGCGCTGTCTTCCGGGTAATCTAAATCTAGCACAGGTGTGCCTTCGAATATGCCACAGGAAATTGCCGCGATGCTGTCGGTAAAGGGTGTTACTGCCAGGTCGCCTTTTTTTATCAGCCAGTCAAAACATTGGCTTAGAGCAACATACGCGCCAGAAATGGAAGCAGTGCGTGTGCCGCCGTCTGCCTGAATAACATCGCAGTCGAGGCGAATTTGGCGTTCACCCATCAACTCCAGGTCCACCACTGCGCGCATGGCGCGGCCAATTAGTCGTTGAATTTCCTGGGTGCGGCCTGACTGTTTGCCCTTGGCAGCTTCGCGGGCCATCCGACCGTGGGTTGAACGCGGCAGCATTCCGTATTCTGCGGTGATCCAGCCTTTGCCGCTGTCACGCATCCAGGGCGGTGTGCGTTCTTCGTATGTGGCGGTCACCAAAACATGGGTGTCACCGAATTTAACGAAACAGCTGCCTTCAGCATGTTTTGCAAAGCCGGGAATCATCTCAACTGTGCGCATTTCATCGTGGGTCCGTCCGCTGGGTCGCATAAAGTGTCCTTTGTTTTGGTCCGGTCGTTGTGGCGGCTTTTACTGGCCACCAGCGTTTGCTGCAAATATGACGCCCTTCTACTCCGCCCCATCCGCGAGGTCAAAGGGCTTGATGGAATTTGTTTGCGTGTTTACCGGATTGGCGGCAATCTTAGGGTTGGGCGCGAACCATGGAAGGCGACTATGTCAATTGCCGGATTAAGCGAACGGTCGAAATCGATCTTTCGTCAAATTGTTGAAACTTATCTTGAAAGCGGTGACCCGGTTGGCTCGCGCACGATCAGCCGTGCAGATGGCATCAGTGTTTCCGCCGCGACAATTCGTAATGTTATGTCTGACCTCGAGGAAGCGGGTCTGCTTCTGGCGCCGCATACGTCTGCGGGCCGGGTTCCCACCGACTTGGGTTTGCGGCTTTTTGTTGACGGCATGATGGAGATTGGCAACCTGACCAAGTCAGAGCGCGAAGCCATCAAGGGTCAGTGCGCGACATCGGGCAAACAGTTCGAGGATGTCCTTTCGGACGCGACCAAGGCGCTTTCGGGCCTGTCACAGTGTGCGTCATTGGTTATGGTGCCGCACCAGGAAGCACGCATCCGCCATTTGGAATTTGTTCCCATCGCAGCTGACAAGGCGCTCGTTGTATTGGTGTCGGAAGACGGCATAGTTGAAAATCGTTTGATCGATATTCCTGTCGGTGTGCCGCCGACGACCTTGGTTCAGGCAACCAATTTTCTCAATGCGAGGTTAGCGGGTCGGGCGATGGAAGACGTGCTCCTTGGTATCGAGGCCGAGTTAGCGGGCCACCAAAGCGAGCTGGACACACTCGCTGAGAAAGTAGTGCAAAGCGGGCTGGCCGTGTGGGCGGGCGGCGATGCGTTGCCGTCAACTCTGATTGTTTCAGGCCACAGCAATCTGCTGGAAAATGTGCAGGCCACCGACGATTTGGAACGCATGAAAAAGCTTTTTGATGAGCTGGAACGTAAAAAAGACTTGATCAAACTGATGGAACTCGCCAAAGACGGGCGCGGCGTTCGTTTGTTCATTGGGTCCGAGAATAATTTATTTTCACTTTCGGGTTCATCTTTGGTGGTTTCTCCCTATATGAACGGTGCCAAGAAAATTGTTGGTGTGATCGGCGTAATTGGCCCTACGCGGCTGAATTACGCGCGCATAGTACCAATGGTGGATTATACCGCGCAGGTGGTAAGCCGAATTTTGTAAGGCTTATACTGCCCTTTATAGAGTTAGTAAGGACGAGAGTGACATGAGCGCTGAGCGAAAGAAACCAGCTGCCGATGAAAACGAGCATATGGACATGGAAGCGATGCCGGGCGAAGACGCCCACACAGACCCTGTCGATGATCTACCCGAAGACGTTGATACGGAAGAAGAAGTTGACCCTATAGCGGCGCTTCAATCGGAAGTTGCTGTGTTGAAGGATCAGATTTTGAGGGCGCGCGCCGAGACGGAAAATGTGCGTCGCCGCGCTGATCGTGACCGGCAGGACGCCAGCGCTTACGCTGTTACCGGCTTTGCCCGCGATATGCTAACCGTGAGTGATAACCTGCGCCGCGCACTTGACACCATGCCGGATGATGTAGCGGACGACATGAAGGGTTTCGTTGAGGGCGTGGAAATGACCGAGCGCGAGCTCCTCAACACCATGGAGCGTTACGGTATCAAGAAGGTTGAGCCGGAAGTGGGCGAAAAGTTTGATCATAAATTCCATCAGGCGATGTTCGAGGTGCCAACCGCTGATCACGCGCCAGGCTCTGTTATGCAAGTGGTTGCACCGGGTTATGTGATTAAAGACCGTCTGCTGCGCCCTGCGATGGTGGGCGTGGCCAAGGGCGAAGCCAAAGTGGTGGACACCGAAGCTTAACCCTATGTTTCGCGCGAACTGAAATGCAAGGCCCTGCAGTGATGCGGGGCTTTTTTTTTGCCGCTTAAAGAGTTTCTTTAAGCCATACCAGAATTCGACTGGCTAGCGATGGATCATCGTTGAAAACAGAAACACCGTGGCCATTGGAGTTTTCAATAATCTCTATTTTGCGTGGGTGGGCGGTTCGTTCGAATAGCTCCTCTGCCCATTTGGCGCGCAGTCCTCCTTGTTCTTCGGCTGACGCAATATGGTATATGGAACCAAAAGCAAGTTCGCCGTTCGTTGTCCCTGCCAAATTGTAAACTGCGGATGTTTTGCCTGACATGGCAACCGCGGTTTTTATTCGAAACTCAGACTTGCCCATGGCCATCACGGCCAGATTTGAACCAATTGAAGCCCCAACAACGGCGATGCGGCTTTCGTCCACTTTGCCGGTTGCGACCAAATAGGTAGTAGCGGCTTTCAAATCCAGCGGTGCCTGCTTCGGATCATCAAACAAGGTGGAAAAGTCGGCCTTGCCGCCGGATGCACCGTGACCGCGTACATCGTACGCCAGCGCAACCATGCCGGCCTCAGCAACAGCTTGGAACAAGGGCTGTTTTGTCCATTCGCTTTTGTCGGACCCGCCCTGGTGGATGAAAATAACCGTGGGTGCCTTACGGTTGGTATTGGCGGGCGTCGATAGGGTGGCCGCGATGGTGATGCCGTCATCAGTTTTGAACGATACGGTTTGTTCGACCGCAGTTGCGGCCACGCCCCAGTTGAGAAGAGTGCTGATGAATAAACATCGAATTAAAACCATATGCCGCCCCTTATATTTTCAGGCCAACCTATCTGGTTTTCAGCGGTTTTACCAAATCATTAATATGTGAAATGTAAAGGGTACTTGACAGTCGCAAACAAGATAATTATGTAAAGTATACTTTACAAAATACCGATCCACGACAGCAAAGGATAAATTCATGCGACCAGCAGCTAAAAAATATCGACGCGATACCATCATCAGCTTTTCGCTCTACGGTGTCATTCTGTTTTCAGTGAACAGCTATCTCATCGCTAACGGCGCTGAGGGGTGGCTACCCGTTCTACTGGCGCTATTACCAGTACTGCCAATTTTATACTTCGCCCGATCGGTGATTATTTTCAGCAGGACGTGGGACGAGTTGCAGCGTCAAATTGCCTTCGAAGCAACGGTTCTTGCCTTTTTCATCGTCGGTATTGGTACATTTACCTATGGGTTTCTGGAGGGCATCGGCTTTCCTGCATTGGATACAATTTGGGTTATGCCCATGCTTATTGCGGTGCAAGGGACGGCGATGTTTCTGGTTCGCGGGAAATACACATGAAGAATCGGTTGAAAGAATTGCGGGCAGAACATGGTTGGAGCCAGCAAGACCTGGGCGACAGGTTAGATGTGTCGCGCCAGACCATCATTTCGATTGAGCGCGGGAAATATGACCCAAGCCTTCCGCTGGCGTTTGCTATTGCCGGGGCATTTGGTCTGACAATAGAAGAGGTCTTTCAGCCTTAATGTGGGTTAGGACACCAGTTTTCCCGCAAGCGCATCATCAATTAAAGCGAGTGTTTCGTTAACGCCGTAAAGCGCGATGAAACCGCCCATACGCGGGCCTTGGCTTTGGCCGAGAAGTACTTCATAGCAAGCCTTGAACCAGTCACGCAGGTTTTCAAACTCAGCGTCTTTCCCGGCTGAATAAACCTCGGTCATGATTACTTCGGGGTCATGCTCGTTCGGGTTCAGTGCGGCCAAACGTTTCTTGAGGCTATCAAAAGCCACAAGTTCGTTGCCCTCTGCTGCACGGAATGATTTTGTTGGCTTCACAAAATCAGCATAATACCGAATAGCGTAGCCCATCAGGCTATCCAGATCAGGGTAGGCCTCGGCGTTCGCGCCCTCTACATAGCGGGCAACAAAACCCCAAAGCGCATCACGGTCTTCTGTGTTGGCAACCGAAACCAAGTTTAGTAGCAAGCCGAAGGAAACCGGCAAACTGGCCGCAGGCACTTCGCCGCCGTGAATGTGCCATGCCGGGCTCTTATATTGGTCGGCCAGTTCCTGTTCGTGGAACTTGGCGACAAAGGTATAATATTCATCAACCGCCTTGGGGATAACGTCAAAATAAAGCCGCTTTGCCTTGCGAGGGCTTTGGAACATGTACAAAGACAGGCTCTCCGGGCTGGCGTAAGCGAGCCATTCTTCAATTGAAATGCCGTTGCCTTTTGATTTGGAAATTTTCTGGCCGTTCTGGTCAAGAAACATTTCATAACTCAATGCCTCGGGCGGCTTGCCGCCAAGAATGCGCCGAATGATCGACGACAACTTCACGCTTTCGTCCAGGTCCTTGCCTGCCATTTCATAGTCAACATCCAGCGCGTCCCAGCGCATGGCCCAGTCCACCTTCCATTGGCATTTCACATTGCCGCCTGTAACCGATACCTCGTGATGGGTGCCGGAAGCGCTCTTGAAGGAAACGATGCCCGCATCCGGGTCTTCAATGGTCACCGGTACTTGTAGAATTTCACCGGTTTCCGGGCAGCGCGGCAGGAACGGGCTGTATGTCTGGCGGCGTTCTTCGCCCAGTGTTGGCAGGATCACATTGATGATCTTGTCATAGCGTTGGCATATTTTCAGCAGAGTGGCATCAAAGCGACCAGCCTTGTAACATTCGGTCGACGAATAAAAGTCATACTCGAAACCAAACTGGTCCAGAAACGCTTGCAGGCGGGCGTTATTGTGGGCGCCGAAGCTGTCATGTGTGCCGAAAGGGTCCGGCACTTCGGTCAGCGGCATGCCCAGTGCGCCGGCCAGAAGTTCCTGGTTCGGTACATTGGTAGGCACTTTCCTAAGGCCGTCCATATCATCTGAAAAACAGATAAGCTTGGTCGGCATGTCGGAAATTTCCTGGAAGGCCCGCATAACCATTGTTGTGCGTGCAACTTCACCGAATGTGCCCAGATGTGGCAGGCCTGACGGGCCGTAACCGGTTTCGAACAGGATATGACCTTTTTCTGGCGCGCCGCCTTTGAACCGTTTTACCAGCTTCTCAGCTTCCTTAAACGGCCAGGCGTTCGAAGCAAGGGCAAGGTCAATATTTCCGGTCATTACGGTCACCATTCTAATTTCGGTCGCGGGTCTTTATCGCGCGGCTTTTTCTGGGGTGGACTTTTGATCCATCAAGGCGGCGGACCCTATGCATTCCGGGCGCTTTCGTCAAGGAAAACACCGCAAAGTGAGGAAATCAAATTTCGACACGCAAGAGCATTTTCAGCCTGTATTTTGGAGGCTGTATCGTTATGCTCACCCAATGAATGATTTGGCAGCCGATGACCTGATAATTGACAGCGAAAAACGCAGTGCGACACTGGACGCTGTTCCGGTGGCTGTGGTTGGTGTCACCTCGGCGACTATCCTGTCCGCGGACGGCGAATTTCAGCAGTTGTCGCTGGACGCGGCGGCTGATGCCCTAAGCCGCGAGCCACATTTGCTGGCCAATCGGGTACTGGCAGCGCGGAGGTTGGGGTTGCCTGCCATACGTGCCTATGATGTGCTCGAGTTGTTCGCATTTATTCGCCCGGCCCGTTACTGCCTACCGACCATTGGCGGTTTGGTAAATGTGCTAACACTGGACGCACCTGTGGGTGATGCCGACAATAACTGTTTGGCGCTTCAGGCTGTTGCCGCGCGCATTCTTGACGACCCTGCTGCACACAC
>JAAHTG010001140.1_pt1 | contig 19283 bp, 17 predicted proteins | sample 6116081 | NCBI WGS metagenome assembly JAAHTG01 (sample SAMN13939989, study PRJNA603662) | sponge metagenome | isolation source: marine sponge | host: Mycale hentscheli | place: New Zealand | collected 2005 | reverse complement strand
TAGTAACGGTGCTATTTTCAAAAATTACCTTTGCCCTTTGCCCTTTGAACTTTGCTCTTTTGACCCGTTCTAGATTCTCCATTCTCTTCGCACTAGCTTTTAGAACAAAAATAAGATATTATGAAAGAAATATGAAAATGAAAGAAATATGAAAGGTTTGGGGCAAAAGAGTTAATGGCACAAGTTTTATTCTCAAAAACAACTATTTTAGTTTCCAGTATATTTTTGAGTATTTTGTTCACCGGTTGTAATAACACAACAGTTACAAATACTTCTACTGATAATACAGAAGGTAAAAAGAAAGTTTTAACGAGTTTCACCGTTTTAGCTGATATGGCTGAGAATGTGGCAGGGGATAAACTCATCGTCGAATCTATCACTCGTATTGGAGCCGAAATTCACGGTTATGAACCCACTCCTAGTGACTTAGTTAAGGCAGAGAAGGCGGATTTGGTTTTATACAACGGTATGAATCTAGAACGCTGGATGGAAAGGTTTTTGGGAAATGTAAAACATGTTCCATCAGTGATATTAACAGAAGGAATTGAACCTATTCCTATAGTTGAAGGCCCTTATACTGATAAACCAAACCCCCATGCTTGGATGTCTGCTCAAAATGCTTTGATTTATGTGGAAAATATCCGTAAGGCTTTTGTGGAAATAGATCCAGAAAATGCACAAATATATAATACTAATGCTAATGGATATAGTGAAAAGCTAAAAGCGATCGATCAAGGTTTAAAAACTGATTTAGCCAAAATTCCTGAAAATCAACGTTATTTAGTTAGTTGTGAAGGAGCATTTTCTTACCTGACTCGTGACTATCACTTAAAAGAAATTTATATGTGGCCAATTAATGCCGAACAACAGTTCACTCCTCGACAAGTACAATCAGTTATCGAAGAGGTCAAGAGCAATAATGTACCCACTATTTTCTGTGAAACAACTGTTAGTGATGAAGGGCAAAAACAAGTAGCCGAAGCGACAGGGGCAAAATTTGGCGGAAACCTTTATGTGGATTCTTTATCTTCTGAAAATGGCCCAGTACCAACTTTTTTGGAGTTATTAGAATATGATGCTCGTCTGATTACCAAGGGTTTACTCGCAGGAGTAAATGATTAGGTCAATTTAATTCAGAACTTAGAATATTAGGAAAAAACTATGAATACAATTCAACCTCTTGATATTACCGTAGATAATCTTAGTGTTACCTATAACAATGCCAAACTTGCTCTTTATAATGCTAGTTGTCGAGTTCAAGCTGGTACGATTACTGCTTTAGTGGGACCTAATGGTGGAGGTAAATCGACTTTATTCAAATCAATTATGGGTTTCTTGAAACCTGCTGTGGGTAGGATTATTGTTGGTGGCTTATCTGTTGGCAAAGCCCAGAAAAAACAATTAATGGCTTATGTGCCTCAAGCTGATGATGTGGATTGGAATTTTCCTGTTAGTGTTTTTGACGTGGTGATGATGGGGCGTTATGGTTATATGAATTTTTTACGCATTCCTACAAGTAAAGATCGTCGTTTGGTAAACGAAAGCCTTGAAAGAGTTGGTATGACTGAGTTTAGAGACCGTCAAATCGGTGAGTTATCAGGTGGACAAAGGAAAAGAGCGTTTTTAGCCAGAGCATTGGCACAACAAGGGCAAGTAATTTTATTGGACGAGCCTTTTACAGGGGTGGATGTGAAAACGGAAAAGCGGATTATTGATCTTTTAATTCAGTTACGAGTAGAAGGTCATACCATTTTAATTTCTACTCATGATTTAGCTTCTGTGGCTACTTTTTGCGATCGCACCATCTTACTTAATCGTACCATTCTCGCTTCTGGTACAACGGAGGAAACTTTCACTGAAGAAAATCTCTCCATGACTTTTGGTGGCTTACCTCTCAATAGTATTAACCACATGTTTAATCATCAATCCGAAGCAGCATAGTTAACAATTGATAATTAACAATTGACAATTGACAATTAAAGACTTAATGAGGTTCAGCAATTAAAGAAAATTTCAATTTTAGATATTAATAAGTCAGTAAATATAATGCAAACAAACCTGATTAACCACGTAATAGGAGCGATACCGTTGTGGAATTGGTTAGTTGAACCTTTACAATATGGATTTTTGGTTCGAGCAATTTTGGTTAGTGCCTTTGTTGGCATAGTTTGTGCTGTTTTGTCTTGCTATATTACCCTTAAAGGTTGGTCATTAATGGGGGATGCGGTTTCCCATGCCGTAGTACCAGGGGTGGTAGTCGCCTATGCTTTAAATATTCCTTTTGCCATCGGTGCTTTTATTTTCGGTTTTGGGGCAACTGTGGCAATTGGTTATGTAAAATCCAAAACTCGTCTCAAGGAAGATGCTGTAATCGGAGTTATCTTTACAGGATTTTTTGCCTTCGGTTTAGTTTTGGTTACGAAAATTCCTAGTAATGTCGATTTATTCCACATTCTATTTGGTAATGTGCTTGGTATTTCTCAGGCTGATATTATTCAAACTATAATTGCAGGTTCTCTAACTCTGATTATAATTTTATTACGACGCAAAGACTTATTATTGTTTTGTTTTGATCCTAACCATGCTAAAGCGATCGGTTTGAATACTCAACTAATGTATTATACTCTACTTTCTGTACTGGCTTTGACGATCGTCACAGCTCTACAAACTGCGGGGATTATCATGGTGGTAGCAATGTTAGTTACTCCCGGTTCGATCGCTTATTTATTGACAGATCGATTTGATTATATGTTAATTATATCTGCAATTAGTAGTGTTTTATCTTGCGTGATGGGAACTTATGTTAGCTACTATTTTGATGTTTCAACAGGAGGTGCGATCGTCGTTTTGATGACAATATTATTTATTTTGGCAATGATATTTGGCCCTAAATATGGCATTATCGCACAACAATTTACTAAGGGTTCTCTTGAAGATTTGAATCAAATTGCTGATATTGAATAATATTAAAAAACAATTAATAATTGATAATTAACTTATTAATTAATTAGTAAAGAATCTATCAAAATCAGACCATGAAAAAACAACGATTAAACTGTTCTATTCAGAAATTGTTATTAGCAAATTTTATTATATTATTAGTATTTTTACTAAGCTATAAATTAGTTAATCATAAGCATAAGCATCAAACAGATCAATATATTGAAAAAATCAATCAATTATCTACTCAATTTCCTCCTAGTCAATCAAATAAATATTCTCAAAAATTAGATTTATTATTGGTGGATTTAGGATTAAAACCTGTTAATAATAATAATTTAAAAGTTGATCAAGCCAAAGAAGAAGAATTTAATAAAATTAGAAGTTCACTGACTGATTTTATTTTAAGTCAATCATTAAAAAATACCATTCAATCTCAAACTATACCAACAGATTTACAAAAATATTTAAACGAAAATCAAGAGGAAATTGCTCAAATAAAAGACTTTATCCTTACCTCACAAACGATTACTTGGAATTTTGATGTTAATGATTTTAACAAAACCAATCCTTTGAATATTGTTCTACCAAATTTTGTAGGATTAATGGACTTACAAAGAATTTTTCTGTTACAAATTTTGGCTGATAATCAAAAAGGCGATACCGAAACAATTAATACAACTTTAGAAAGCTCATTAAAACTCAATCAAGCAATACAAAGATATCCTTATCTAATATCTCAACTAGTGAGTCGTACTGTTTCTAGCTTACAAGATGGAATTATACGTCAAGTTGATTATCTATCTCCTCAATCTCAAGTCATATTAGACAATTATGATTATAATTTTTCAGAGAATATGATTAAGGCATTCAATCTGGAACTTCTGTTAGTAAGCAGCCCTTTATTATTTGAAGAAGTTCAAGAGCAAAATAAGCTTATCAAGCCTTTTCAAAAAATAGCTTATAAATTCATACAAATTAATAATAAAAATGGAATTAGGAATCTAGAAAAAAGTCTAGTTAAACTACAAAAAAGTAATATTTGTACTTTTAATATGAGTGATTTTCAAGAAGTTAAAAAGAATAAATTTTGGTCAAATTTACCACAGTTTTTACTGACAAATGATATGTTAGTTAAATATTGGGCAATGGCAGGAAACACCATGCTCGATCGAGAATTGACCAAACAGATTATAAAGGCAAAATTAAGTTATGCTCAAAGAGGAAAGTATTCTGATAGTTTGTCTAACTTAAATTCCCAAGCTTGTTCACCACAACAATGGCAATATCAACAAGAAAATAATCAGTTAATTATTAGCTTAACGGAACAAGAGGGAATTAATTCTCAAAGAAAAGAACTTCAACTATATACCAAAGACTCTATTCCACCTTTAGATTTTATTTTGTCTGAAAAAACTGAGAATAAAAGAATAAACTATTAATTAGGTCATGAATAATTTTAGTTTCAGATACTTAAACACCTATTACTTGTTTGTTCCCTTGCAATTTTAAATCCTCAAATATAAACTATATGAATACAGTCAATACATCATCGACGATCGAGACGAATGACAATAAAGGTTTTGATTCCAAAAATCCCCCTTCACAACAATTAGTAGATCAGTGTGTACACTGTGGTTTTTGCTTGTCAACCTGTCCCAGTTATCGAATCATTGGCAAAGAAATGGACTCCCCCAGAGGCAGAATTTATCTGATGGATGCAATTAACAAAGGCGAAGCGACTTTAGATGATACCACAGCATCACATTTTGATAGTTGTCTGGGATGTTTAGCCTGTGTAAGTACCTGTCCGTCAGGGGTTCAGTATGACCAACTTATCACCGCCACCAGACCTCAAGTAGAAAGAAATCAACCTCGTAATCTCTGGGAAAAATTTCTTCGCAGCATTATTTTTAACTTATTTCCCTATCCCAATCGTTTAAGTATTTTCTTACCTTTATTATGGCTGTACCAAGTTTCAGGTTTGCAGACTTTAGTCAGAAAAATTGGTTTCTTGAAATGGTTTCCTCGTATTGCTTCTATGGAGTCAATCTTACCTCGTGTTGACTTAAAAGCGATCGGCAAAAAATATCCTTATACAATTCCCTCTCAAGGCAAAAAAAGATATAAAGTCGGTATGATTTTAGGATGTGTGCAAAGATTATTTTTTGATTCAGTAAATGAAGCCACCGTTAGAGTTTTAACTGCCAATGGTTGCGAAGTCGTCATTCCTCCTAATCAAGGTTGTTGTTCTGCTTTACCCGCTCACCAAGGACAAGAAACTCAAGCCCAAAGTCTTGCTCGTCAAATGATTGATAGTTTCGCTGATAGTGATGTTGACTACATTATTATTAATGCGGCTGGTTGTGGGCATACCCTCAAAGAATATCATCACATTTTAGCTGATGATCCCCAATACTCAACTAAAGCCAAAGATTTTGTGGCCAAAGTTAGAGATGTTCAAGAATTCTTAGCCGAAGTTGGTTTAACTACAGATTTAAGTGCTGTTACTCAAAAAGAAACTGCGATAGTTTATCAAGATGCTTGTCATTTACTCCACGGACAACAAATAAGTGTACAACCTCGTCAAATTTTGAAGCAAATACCGAATGTGCAATTGAAAGAGCCTTTAGATGCAGCTTTGTGTTGTGGAAGTGCAGGGGTTTATAATATGTTGCAACCAGAAGTTGCCAATGAATTAGGTGAGCTAAAAGTTCGTAATCTTTTAAATACAGGAGCAGAAATTATCGCTTCTCCTAATCCTGGTTGTGCATTACAAATAACTAAACATTTAAGATTACAAGGTAAGGATATTAAAATAATGCACCCAATGGAGTTATTAGATTATGCTATTCGAGGCGAAAAAATAATCATGTAAAATTATTAAGATAGGATTGAGTTGATGAAAACTAATTCGTTAAAAACAAAATTAATCTTTTGTCACTGTAATAAAATATTACTTTAACAGCCACTTAATTGTTCTTACAGGTAAGTATATTAGTATTAAGCATCAACTCGATCGAAATAGCGAATGCTCACTTCACCCATTGACATTCCCACAAGTTTATCAACAACTCCTGTTTCGGTACGCCAAGCAAGGTATTTTTCATAATGTTGACGTGAATCCCAAACCTCATAAAAGACAAAATTACCAGTATTGTCTAAATTGTCATAGATATCTATACTTTGACATCCTTTGTAGGCACGGGTATCTGGAAGAATCTCTTTCAGGTATGCTTTCATGTCTTCTATGGATTCAGGTTTAACTTGTATTTCGAGTAGAACAGCAGTAGTCATAATTAGTTCGTCTCCATTATGGGAATAGAAATTATCTTCAAGATTTGATTATTACCATCAAATTTTAAAGTAATCCTAGACTATCTGACAAACTTGATCATTGATGATCTTTTTTCTCGCAAATAAATAATTGTCTTAATTTAATGATCAAAGCGATCGCATTAGATATGTTTATCAGTTAAAATACTTTTGGAATGATTATCTGGTAATGATAACTCTAGATTCATTAAACTAAATAATGATTCTAGTAGTCCGTCAAGTTTAACATGATAGATTGATTATGATAGCAGGGGAGCTGGGAGCTTGGAGCTTGGAGCTTGGAGCTTGGAGAGAAAGTGCTTTGTTAGAATTTTGAATATGACGACCTATCCTTCAAAACAAAATTGATGCTCTAATAGTAAGTAAACGCGGTGTGCAACTTAAAACGAAAGAATAGGGCTTTTAAGGTTAATTTGTGTTTATTCAATTTTCAAAACCCTTTAAAATCAATGGTTAAAATTTAGTTGCACATGGCGTTTAAGTAATACTTTTTTTATCCGAAACACGACGACCAAAAAGCCGAAGCATGACTCCAGCTTTTTGGGTTTGATTGGCTAAGTTTTGAGTTAGAACTTGTGGGCGTATAGCACTTCCATCACGTCACAAAGATAGATGATGCCCGAATAATCCTCGAAATACTTCGCCGCAACCTCATCGGAAATCTTCACGGCCATATCCCGATTGGGGGTAAGCACCTCGAACTTTATATTCGAGTAGTTGTCGGAAACGGTGGGTTGTCCCGACGATCGCACATTGCTAGTACCTTTACCATCAGCGTCCACTACCGTACAACCCCTTTGTCCCTTGCCCCTTGTCCTTCGCTATACAATACGAAATTTTTTCATGTGTTAAATAATTTACCAAGGGAAATATTAAGAATGAACTAAATATGTATCACCTAAAATTGTGTCTTTCTTTGCCCCTGTGACAGTAGGTAAATTACCAGGAAAATTGTGGATACGCCAATAAGCTAAAATAGCAAATGCGATCGCTTCTTTGAATTCACTACTAATACCAACATCATCGCTAGTCAGTAACTTAGAATTAGGTAAATTAGCCTGTAAACGTTCTTTGAGATAACTATTACAACTACCACCCCCTGCGAGAATAACTTCATCGGGTAAAGAAGGTAAAAAACGCTGATAACTATCAGCGATGGAAGCGACAGTAAATTCGGTCAAAGTTGCTAACCAATCAGCAGGAGAAAGATTATATGGTTGAGAATCTTGATGACATTGCTCTAGATATTCGGGACTAAATAACTCTCTACCCGTAGATTTTGGTGGTTGTAATTGAAAAAATTCTTGTTTAAGCCATTTGCGAACCAAGTCTTGACAGGGTTTCCCTTGACGACTCCAGTTACCATCATGGTCATATTTTTGTTTATTATTGGTTAATTGTTGGATGGCTAAATCCATGAGAACATTTCCTGCTCCTGTGTCCCACCCCAAAATTTTGCTTTCCCATTTATCTGTATTTGTAGAAGGTAGATAAGTGGCGTTACCGATGCCACCAATATTTTGTAAACAACGACTATTGGTTTTATCTGCGTATAAACATAAATCTATTTTGGACACTAAAGGCGCACCTTGTCCTTGTTGGGCAATATCTGCGGCACGGAAATTGTTGACGGTATTAATATTAGTTAAATGAGCGATTAAATCTCCTCTACCAAGCTGTAAGCTATAGCCTAATTTATTTTCTTGAGGTGGTCGATGATAAACAGTTTGTCCATGAGAACCAATTAAATCAACTTTGATTCCTTGAGGTATTGTTTTCAATGCAGCTTGGGCAAATTCTGTAGCGATCGCATTATCTAATTTGGTAAAATCTTCCATAGACAATGCTTTACCTGCACATACTTCGAGAATATGAGATCTTAAATTGGGTGAATAAGCAAAAGTTTCACCTGCAATTAATTTGACTTCTAAGTCTAAGCCATTACCCTGAATATCAACTACAGCAACATCTATACCATCAACCGATGTGCCACTCATCAAACCAATAATAATCATAATTTCCTATAAAATTAGAGTTTTAGAATTCAGAAGTTCACAACTGAGAATTTTCTGCCAATTCTGCAATTATATTCTTAAATTCTGCTCATAGAGTATAGCCTTGTTCGGATGATTGTTGAAAATTGTTATGATTTTTAATTTCTGGAATTATCATATTGTAGATGATCGTCAAACAATTAATAATTAACAATTGATCAGAGTTTTTTACTTCTACTTCCAAAGAAGGCATAATAATCAAATGTGGAGATTTTGTCATTATTTTTCTGTATCGGTCTATTGCCTAATTTAATTATAATTTGATCTCAATTTTCAGAAAATCAAAATAAACGTATCTATCATTGACATTATTGAATTACTATTATGACTAATTGCGATCGTCCTTCATTTTTAATTATTGATGGGCATTCTCTAGCTTTTCGTGCTTATTATGCCTTAGCAAAAGCAAAAAGAGGTCCTTTAAAAACATCTACTGGTATCCCTACAAGTGTTTGTTTTGGATTTCTCAATTCTTTATTTGCCATAATCAATGATGTTCAACCTCAATTCATTGCTATTGCCTTTGATTTAAAACAACCTACTTTTCGTCATGAAGCTGACAGTAATTATAAAGCAGATCGAGCAGAAACACCGACAGATTTTCTCGAAGACATAAGGAATTTACAACAGTTACTGACAGCTTTGAATCTTAGTATTGTGACCTCTGTTGGTTATGAAGCTGATGATGTCATCGGTACTTTAGCCACCCAAGCAATAGATAATAATTATCAAGTAAAAATTCTATCAGGCGATCGAGATTTATTTCAACTAGTTGATGATCAAGCTAATGCAACTGTCCTATATATGGGCAGAAGTTTCGGCAAATATGAAACATTTGACGAAGAAGCTGTTTTGGAGAAAATGAAAGTTAAACCAACGCAAATTATCGACTTTAAAGCCTTATGTGGAGACAAATCCGATTGCATTCCCGGAGTTTTGGGCATAGGAGAAAAAACGGCGAGTAGTTTACTAGCAGAATACGACAATTTAGCTAGTGTTTACGAAAATTTAGACAAGTTAAAAGCAGGTGTTAAAACTAAGTTAATTAATGGAGAAAAAGAGGCTTATCATTCTCAATTTTTAGCACGTATTGTTACTGATATTAATTTACAAAATAGTTTTGATGATTATCAACTTACTGGTTTTAATCAACAAGAAATTTTACCTCTATTAGAACAATTAGAACTCAAAAATTTAATTAAACAAATTAATAAAATACAAGTTAAACTTGGTGGTCAATTATTAGAACTATCTTCAGATAAATCAAAGGCAGAAAATCAACAACAATTATCTTTATTTTCATCACCTCAAAAAGAAATTAATCTGGAAACTTTAATCATTGATGATATTAATAAACTCGATGAATTAATTGAGATTATTAAACAAGTAAAAATTACTTCATGGGATACAGAAACCGATGGTTTGAATACCAAAACAGCTAATTTAGTTGGTATTGGTTGTTGCTGGGGTAATTTACCCAATCAAGTGGCTTACATTCCTGTAAAACATACCCAAGGAAAACAATTAACTTTAGAGCAAATCCAAGAACAATTAAGGGTAATATTAGAGGATGAAAAATATCCAAAAACACTACATCATGCTAAATTCGATCGCTTGATTTTGGTTAATCATGGTTTGAACTTAACAGGCGTTGTCTTTGATACCATGCTGGCTAGTTATGTTTTAGAACCAGAAAATAGTGATAAATTGAGTAGCTTATCTGGTCAATATGGCATTAAAGCGATCGCCCAAGATTATGATAGCCTAGATATAACCAAAGAGCAGACGATCGCTGATCTGAGTATTGAAAAAACTGCTCAATATTGTGGGTTAGATGTCTTAGCTACATGGCAACTTACCCAAATATTACAGTCAAAATTAGCCAAAAAAAGTGACTTAAAAGAAGTTTTTGAATTAGAACTAAAATTAGAGCCAATCTTGGCAAAAATGGAAAATATTGGAGTTTTAATTGATCGAGAATATTTAGAAGAATTATCCCATATATTAACAGAAGAATTAGATAAGATCGAGACTAATACTTATGCAGAATTTGGGGAATTTAATTTAGCTTCTCCTAAACAATTGAGTACCCTTTTATTTGAAACTTTAGGCTTAGATAAACGTAAATCGAAAAAAACCAAAACGGGATATTCTACCAATCAAGCAGTTTTAGAAAAATTAAAACCAGATCATCCCATTATTGAGCAAATATTGCGACATCGTACATTGGCAAAATTAAAATCAACTTATGTCGATGCTTTACCTAATTTAATCGATCGAGAAAGCAAAAGAATTCATACTAATTATAATCAAAGTGTTACCGCTACAGGAAGACTATCATCATCTAATCCTAATTTACAGAATATACCCATAAGAAGTGAATTTTCTCGTCAAATTCGTCGAGCATTTATTACCAAAAAAAATTGGCAATTTTTGAGTGCAGATTACTCACAAATCGAACTAAGAATCTTAGCTCATTTAAGTGAAGAACCAATTCTGGTTTCAGCTTATCAAAATAATCAAGATATACATACCGTAACAGCTCAAATTATTCTCGAAAAAGAAGATATTACCCCCGAAGAACGAAATTTAGGTAAAACTATTAATTTTGGTATTATTTACGGTATGGGTGCTCAAAAATTTGCCAGAGAAGTTAAAGTGAGTGTCAAACAAGCTCAGGAATTTATTGAGATTTATAAAGAAAAATATGCCAATGTTTTCAACTATTTAGAAAATGTTAAAAAACAAGCATTAATTAATGGTTATGTCACCACAATTTTAGGACGAAGACGTTATTTTGATTTTGCTCAACAAGAGTTAGATAAATTAACCAGTAATAATATAAATCAGTTAGATTTATCCACAATTAAATTTAATTACCATACAGCTCAACTATTAAGATCTGCGGCTAATGCTCCTATTCAAGGTTCTAGTGCCGATATTATTAAATTAGCGATGGTAGAAGTTGATAAAATTGTCAGTGAATATAAAGGTGATTTATTATTACAAGTACATGATGAATTAGTTTTAGAATTACCATCAGAAGAAATTGATGAATTAGGTAGCAAAATCAAATATTGTATGGAAAATATAATTCAACTCAAAATACCTTTATTAGTTGATATTCACACTGGTACAAATTGGATGGAAGCTAAATAATCGATTGTACTTGTTCGGTTATTAGCTTATTTTTGTCAAATTGCTTACACCGAATTTATAAAATGATTGTTATTATATTAGTTATACAATTCAAAACTTTTTCAATAAAATCCTATTAAATTATGGACGCTAGTGAGCCTGCGAGGAACAATACTCGATCGAAACCAGTTGTGGTAGAAATACTGGGTACGATAATTGCTTTTACGACTTTATTCTTACCAATTTTGTTGATTACTAACTTCTCTAGTGAGTACGATTCTAATTCACTGTCATCATCAACGTCTGGTGTTCTGAAGTTAAGGGAGTAAATTTGTGTAACAACTATTTTTCTCGAAGGCGGTTAAATAATGGTTAAAATGTGCTTTTATTTCACTATGTTTCCCATCTTATCCAACTAGCAGTCGCACAAGCGGTAGGCTGTGAACACGTGCGAGCAAGTCCCAAAGTGCCATATCAATCGCAGCGAGTGCGATCCCAACAAGCCCTTGCGTCCCAAGCAACCGGAATCGCTTGCGGGACTACCTCAGTAAGCCCAACGCCAAGCTTCAGCCGCGCGCGCCTTTAGCGCGTCGGCTGGAAGCGCATGTTAGATGCCTTTTCGATTTACCCATCAAAAGCCAGCATTAACCGTGTGTTCGATTTGATTATTGTCTGCCATGTGAATGGTTTCAATCACATCAGGGAAACGAATTCGCGCCCCCCCATTTTCACTTCTAACATCTGGCGAAGATTTAATCCCTTCGTCCCATTTAATCATCATGCTGCCCCCAGATCTTCTGATGTTTTAACATTATTTCGGCCGTTTCTTTTAGCCAGGTAGAGAGCCTCATCGGCTCGCTTAAGCAAGCGATCAAATTTCTTGTCTTCTGAGGTAAATTCAGAAACGCCAATACTAACTGTATATACGATAAGGTTATTTGGTGACGTAGCTTCAATGTGTGACCTGATTTTTTCCGCTAGCGTCCGCGCGCCCTCAAGATTGGTATCTGGGAAAAGCGCAACTAATTCCTCGCCGCCAAATCTGGCGATAATGTCGCTGGCCCGTATTGATGACGTGGCTAGATTTACCATAGATTTTATCACCTGATCACCTACATCATGCCCAAATTGGTCGTTTATACTTTTGAAATTATCGATATCGATCATTGCTACGCTCAAGGTACTGGATGCCCTGCGCGCCAATTCCATATGGTGAACAGCTAGGTCGAAAAAATATCGGCGATTGTAAGCGTTGGTGAGTGGATCAGTATTAGCCATTCTTTCCAACTCTTTATTCATAACCAACAACTCATTGGTCCGCTCTTCTACGCGCATTTCGAGGGATTCATTCAATGTTCTTAACTCGTGAGTTTTTACGTCTACCATCTGCTTAAGCTTTCTGTTGCTCCAAAAGAGAAACAACACTACAGCTAGGATCACGAAGACAATTTGCCCTATTAGCACCCAATCTATAGTTTCGCCAACTCTGACGCTTGCCCATTTTTTCTCAATAGTGGCGAACTCCTCTTCTGTTACGTCGTTCATAGCCTTCTGAAGAATAGAATGAAGAATCGGCCAGTCGTTTCTAACACCAATATGGAAGGATGTATCCACCTGTTGCATTGAATCCATATCAATATAACCCTGTAGTTTTATATCTGATATCTGTTCCTCTTTGGCGTGATAATAAAACACATAGGGGTTCCCGATGATGGCATCGAGCTTTTTGGTGGCAAGTTGTGTCACAAGATCTACATTAAAAGGGACTTGTACCATCTCTAGCTGCGGCAGTCGTTGTTCAACGATCTTTATGCTGCCATTGCTTTCCTGTATACCTACTTTTACTTTGTATAAATCAGACTTGGTCAGGTCGGAGTCTTTGCGCACCATAATGCCCAGCTTTGCCCGGTAATAAGGTTTTGTGTAAAGAGTGAACTTGGCGCGTTCCTCGTTATGATAGAGAGTAGGCATGACATCAATTTGTCTCTTTTTAAATAATTCCAGTAATTCAGCCCATGAATAACCGTTGACAAATTCGATATTTAAACCGGCCTTCTCTGTGATAAGCCGGATATAGTCTATCACCAGACCTTTTGGTTTCCCGTACTCCATATAGTCAAATGGATGCCAGTCCAGCTCACTTGCTACACGAATCGTTGGATGGTCAATAATCCAGTGCTTCTCTTCTTTGGTCAACTTACTGGTATTGTGTCAATCATTATCGTACTCCGTTCAACAATAAAATATCTTTTGGCGGTCGACCCTGGCGAACCGCCTTTACCTGTCAAACCATGCTATTGACATGGCAAGTATTGGCCACATCAGCGATGAAAGAGCTTTAATTAGTTTTGCTGCACTATCCATTTTGTTTTTTTTCTAACTTATAATTGTACTGCAAAAGTAGTATAATTATATTTATTTATAGTATTGTACCGCAGCTGCAGGATAATGTCTAACCCTTCTTATTCTCTTTCTAATTCTCCTTTTCTCAATCAAGTTAGACGTACTATTCAACTCAAACATATGAGTCGTAGTACTGAAAAAAGCTATCTGTACTATATTGTGGATTATATTCGTTTTCATAACAAGCAACATCCTCAAGATCTAGGAGTAGAAGAAATTCGGTCTTATCTTTCCTATTTAGCAACCAATAGAAATGTTGCCGCTTCAACTCAAAATATTGCACTTTCGTCATTGTTATTTCTCTATCGTCAAGTCCTTCAAGTTAATTTACCTTATATTGACAATATAGAAAGAGCTAGACGACCAAAACGTTTACCTGTAGTTTTGACTCGTCAAGAAATCAAGGATATTTTCAGTCAGATTAAGGGAGTTGAACATTTAGTGGTGAGCCTGCTTTATCGCTCAGGTATGCGTTTGATGGAAGGATTAAGACTTAGGGTTAAAGATATAGATTTTGCTCAAAAAAGCATCATTATTAGGGATGGAAAAGGAAAACAAGATCGCATTACCATGCTACCTGAAAAATCAATTGAACCTCTAAGACTCCAATTTATTCATGCTCAATCCCTCTATCTCAGGCTCTGGGTTTAGACGATCTTTGGGAATATTTAAACCAGCCTTGGTTAAGCGCGTTGCTGCGATCGCAACTAGCAAAGCTCCAATTGTATTGCACTCACCATTGTGAAGATCCTTCAGTCCGGGCAGGATTATCTCGGCTCCTGGCAACTCATTGAGACTCATTATTGCTCCTCTTCTAGTTGATCTTCAAAACGTTTAATAATTTATATTAAAAAATGTATTGAAAATTATATATTCTGATAAATTATTTTTACCTAAAAATCTTTACTGTTCCAAGAAGCATCGAAGTAAAAATATGGTTCATTTATCTAAGGAACATAACCCATAATCAATAAGCCATCAATCGTCTGGAAGTAATAATGGTACTTAAACAAAAATTAAGCCCAAACAAAGCCCAAACTCTGGTAGTCCAGATGTAAGGATAAGAGGACAAAATCTCAAAGAAAGCTTTATTTACCTATATCAATCAAATGCCAAATTGCCCCAGCTGTGAATCAAAGGAAGTGGTCAAGAATGATTACATCCATAAGCGCAAGCAAAATCATAAATGCAAAGCTTGTGGTCGACAGTTTGTCGAAGATTCTCAGCAAAAAATTATCTCTCAACAAACCAAAGACATGATTGATAAACTTTTACTCGAAAAGATTTCTCTTGCTGGTATTATAAGGGTTTGTGATGTTTCACCGACTTGGTTACAAGACTAATAAGTCAACCGCAAATATGAATCAATCATCCGTCAGGTTAATGTTTCTGACCTCAGTTCGACATAAAATTATTCGTGAAAATGAGAAGGGAGTTGGGAGGTGGGAGATATTTTTTAAATTGATTCATTTGAATTTAAGAGTAAAATTGATACTCATTTTGAGTATAAAACCCTTATTATTCAATATTTTTAACATCGAATTCAGGTTGTTTCTGGCAAAGAAAAGGGGCAACTAACGATTCAGTGTGATGAAATTAGGACTTACGCATTTATATGAAACAATGAGGCTTTGAGATTGCTTCGCTGTCAATCGCAACGATTGAATTAAACTTCACAAATAACAGGAGTATGATCACTAGGTCTTTCTAATTTTCGAGGATTGATGTCAATATAACAATTTGTAGCTTGCTCATATAATTTCTCAGTGAGATAAATATGATCAATTCGCCAACCTCTATTTTTGGCAAAGCCTCCATGACGATAATCCCACCAACTGTAATGTTCTCCTTCGCTGGTAAACTTACGAAAGACATCAGCGAAACCAAGATCTAAAATACTTTGTAAAGTTTCTCTTTCGATGGTAGAAGTCATGATGTGATTATCTTTTTTCTTAGTGTAAATATCCTTATCTTCCAAGGCAATATTAAAGTCTCCACAAACTAATAACTCTTGAGAATGTTCATTTTTTAAGACAGTTAAATATTCTTTTAATAACTCAAACCAAGCTAACTTATATTCATATTTTTCTGAGCCAACAGAGTTACCATTAGGAACATAAAGATTAACGATTCTCATATCATTAATAACAGCACTAATCACCCTTTTTTGCTCATCGTAAATACCTACTTTTTCAGAAGGTAAAATAGCACCAAAACCGATTTTTAAATCCTCCAAAGGTTGACGACTAAAAATGGCAACTCCATTATATGATTTTTGTCCTGAAATATAAGTGTAATAATCAATATCTGTAAAAGCTTGAATAGGGAAGTCTTTATCTGTTGCTTTTGTTTCTTGTAAACAAATAATATCAATCTCATTATTCACTAACCAATCTTTAACGTGTTCTTGTCGAGTGCGAATTGAATTGACATTCCATGTAGCTATTTTCATTAGTTGATAGTTGATAGTTGATAGTTAAGAAGTTGTAAGAATAAGTATAAGATATTATGTTTTCACTCCTTCAATCCTATTGTTCCCGCAATTATGGGGGCTAGGGGGCATTTTTAAGTGAACCAGACTTTTCAAAAGTCCTCTGATAATGACAAAATTGGGATACAAGCTCCTTATTTCAAACCTCTGCATAGGTAATTCCAAATTCCTCATGACTTTTCTTCCAAGGAAAAATTATGAGGATAATGAGCATCTTGCTTATAGTTAAATGCAAGTGAAGAAAAAAAATATCATTATCAATTACTTTAAATAGGGCAGTTTAAATCTCCTGCTTTGCGAGAAAAACGCAGATTTTCACTATAATCAACAGGACAATCTATTACTGCTGGTACATCATCAGCTAAAGCTTGTTTAAGAGTAGGCATTAAATCCGCAGCACTGGTGACACGATAACCTTTCAAACCCATACTTTGGGCAAATTTAACAAAATCAGGATTAGTAAAATCGACAAAACTAGTACTGCCAAATTGATTCATTTGTTTCCAACCAATTAAACCATAAGCACCATCATTAAAAATTAATGTCACAAAAGGTGTTTTGACTCGTAAAGCCGTTTCTAACTCTTGACAATTCATCATAAAACCACCATCTCCAGTAACAGCAACAACCTTTCTGTCTGGATATACTAATTTAGCTGATACCGCACCAGGAATCGCAATCCCCATCGCCGCAAAACCATTGGAAATAAGACAAGTATTGGGAGTTTCACAATGATAGTTTCTTGCCATCCAAATTTTATGAGCACCCACATCAGAAATAACGATATCTTCGGAATTCATGACTTGTCTCAAGTCATAGATAATTTTCTGGGGTTTAATGGGAAAACCTTCATCATGAGCATATTGTTCATAATCTTCTTTAATTTCTCCACGCAAGGAAACACCAAACGGTTTTATTTTACCAACTCGATCGCATCTAATTAAAATTTCATCCAAAGCATCAGCAATATCACCAACAACCTCCACCTTCGGAATATAACTACTGTCAATTTCCGCAGGAGTAGAAGCAATATGAATAATCGGTATCTTTCCTTCTGGATTCCAACGTTTAGGAGAATATTCAATTAAATCATAACCAATGGCAACGATTAAATCACTTTGCTCAAAACCACAACTAATAAAATCTCGTTGCTGTAAACCAACAGTCCATAATGAAAGAGGATGAAGATAAGGAATCACCCCTTTACCCATAAAAGTATTCGCCACAGGAATATTTAAACGGGTAGCAAACTGTGTTAAAGCATCTGCTGCATTTGCTCTAATCGCTCCATTTCCTGCTAATATTAAAGGGTTTTTCGCCTTAGCAATGGCAATAGCAGCACTATTAACACTGGCATAAGAAGCACAGATTTTTTCTCGATTGTCTATCTTTAAAACTTTTCCTTCCACTTCCATTGCAGCAATATTTTCTGGGAGGTCAATATGTACTGCACCAGGCTTTTCTGCTTCCGCCACTTTAAATGCTTTACGAATAACCTCAGGAGTGATACCAGGGCGTACAATTTGTTTATTCCATTTGGTTACAGGAGCAAACATAGCCACCAAATCTAAATATTGATGAGATTCAATGTGCATCCTATCGGTGCCAACTTGTCCTGTAATTGCCACCAACGGTGCACCATCTAAATTAGCATCGGCAACTCCTGTCATTAAATTAGTCGCACCAGGGCCTAAAGTAGAAAGACAAACTCCAGCTTTACCTGTTAAACGTCCATAAACATCCGCCATAAAAGCAGCACCTTGCTCATGACGAGTAGTAATGAATTTAATAGAAGAATCCTTTAATGCTTCGAGAATATGCAGGTTTTCTTCTCCGGGTAAGCCAAAAATATATTCAACTCCTTCATTTTCTAGACATTGAATAAGTAACTCTGCTGTATTCATTACCATTGCTCCCTATTTACATTTTTTTGGTTCTCTTCTATCTAGTTGATATACTCTAGAAGTAGTAGTTAGAAATAATTGCTGGAAATTCATGACTTGTACCATGAATGTTTCCAATACTAATAGTCCCATTTTAAATCATCGGTGTGAACACTACTAACTCATCTACTTTTTCTTCAACCTCAACTCCTAATTCCCATTATTTAATTGATCATCCTGCACTAGGAATACCTGATTATCCCTTTCAATATCGTGCTGTTGGTGTAGTTCAAGGTATATATGAACCTTCACCAAAAAATATTCTTACTAAAGGGATAATGACCACATCAGATGAACATCAATTTGATACTGTTTTATTAGGGAAAACTATTAGTGCAGTAAAAAACCATGTGGATTTAAAGCAAGTACAAAATTGGGTGGTGTATCCTCATACGATGCCAGATACTGACGATATTCATTTGCAAATTGCAGGTATTTATTTACCATCGGATGAGCATAATTCTCCTTTGCCAAACAATTATTTTTCGATTCGAGGAGAAGTACTTTATTCATCAAAATATCAACAAAAAATTATTGTTAAGGTATTAGATAATAATTTCGTTTATCGAAACAAAGCCAGAAGTTTCAAATTAGAACTTAAAGGAAGGATACCTGATAATCGTATTAAACATTTTTTCTCTTTAAGTGCTTATTTGACAAATAAACAGATAGTTGTTCAAGAATATATAGATTTAGGTTTTATTGCCGTTAACTTGTAGCTTGAAAATTTACTACATTTAATCTTTGAAGCACGGAATAAGCTTGGATGCAGTAAATTTTCTTAGATTGTAGGGGGAGAAGTTAGTCCTCATAAGGAAGGGTAGGTTTTTGATATTGTTTGCCAACATAAGTAGAGGAGGTAGGAGTCGGGAGAAAATATTTTCACTTTTTTTCCTCTCAATAAAATGGGCAACCCTAATGCGTCTTAGGGCGTGTCATCAATTAGAACTTAAAACAAGATAGAATATACCCCTAAGT